>Ga0315549_1000243_pt1 | contig 68109 bp, 111 predicted proteins | sample SalMarSW160200MG_FD_203101 | JGI IMG/M metagenome (GOLD analysis project Ga0315549, IMG submission 203101) | Salt marsh sediment microbial communities from the Plum Island Ecosystem LTER, Massachusetts, United States - Salt Marsh Sediment SW1601-200 ...
TAATGAAGATTAAAAAACTTTTAAAAAATCATACACAACAAGGAGAGCACTTAGAACTTGACCAAATTACAAAGAAAAGTTTTAATCTTTATCTTGTAGGTAGGTTTACCCATAGTAATAAAAGATACGAGCAAAAATATATTGCAACGGTACAAGTACAATAATATAACCCTTAAAAAGCGAGGTGTAAAATGGTAAATGTAAATATTAAAAAGTGGAATTATGGTAATTATTCGTCAGAGAACTATGGCTCACATTGTCAGGCCATTAGTATAGGCAATATCACTCTTTGGTTTTCTTATAATACAGTTATTGCCTTTAAAACTGATGGGCACTTGCCAAGAGTTATTAAAAATTATTGGAGCACTACAACAGGCAGACATTTAAACTGTATAGATGGTGGCAATAAGGAAGATAGACTTGACGCAGAGACTTTTGAGAAAGAGTTAAAAGAAGCCTTGAAAAAGCATAATATCGAGGTGTAATATGAAAAGAATTAATAAATATTTATACGGTTGGAAGTTATATGTCAACTATGGGCAAGGCTGGGAATATGAATATTTCGCAGAGACACGCCCAGAATATAGGAATATAAAAAGGGATTATAATAGGAATTGCGCTTACCCTCAAAAGTGGGTACTAACACGAGAGCTCAACCCTGATTATAAGAGAGGTGTTTAATATGGATGAAAAAAAGATAGAAGTATTTAAACAATACTTAGAAAAGATGATAAACAATGCGGGTTGCAATGCCGAAATGAAACAGGAAAGAGAAACACAAAGAGAATATTATAAAGGAACGAAAAGAGGTCTTGAATACGCTCTTGATAAACTTAATTGTTTAATCAGATTCCAAGAGGAAGAAGATAAAGGAGTTATAAGATGACATACTTACACTTTAACAAAACTAATGGCTACCCTTACGGCAATCCTCTTGACGTAACACGCCTTAAGGAGTACAAACAAGAGCGAGCACAAGCACGGGCTATTATGCACGGCTCCGGACACTACCCCTTAAAGACAGACGATGGCGAAGACCCGGCAAACGTAGAACACAGGGCAAAAAAGTTGGAGGTAATATGATAGCGTATAAAGTAGTACAAGAAGGAAAAAGAATAAGCAGAGTTATAGGGCACAGCAGAAGTATCTTTGTATTAAAATATAAAAAGGGTGAGACTGTACAAGCCCCTGAAGGAACAGCAGGAATTTTTTGTTTTAAAAGGAAAAAAGATGCAGAAGACTGGGCGTTTGGAACAATGTCAAGGTTTGGGGAGTATGAGATAATTAAAGTAAAGGGCAAGGGAAAGCCTTGTTATCCTGAATATATTTTACCTCATAGCTACACAAGAAAATTTAGGTTTTGGAAAAAATACGGGGTATACTATCCTCCCCAAGGGACTGTTTGTTTCCCAGCAGTTAAAGTGTTGGAATAGGAGGAGTAGATGCCAAATATAACCATTCACGGCAAGCGTACCGAGACCATATATCCCTTTACGGTACGGTACAAGGGCGAAACGATAACGGGGCGGTACATACGGATAAAAGAGGTAGATGAGGACGAGTCTCTACCCCTTAATGATTTCAGGATAGAGTTTGACGACGAGTCAACGGGACGTCTTGAAGAATATCATTTTGTGAATAACCATATAGAGCAAGCAATCGAAGACTATGAAAAGATACACAACTGAGTACTTCATAAACACCTCCACCCGTGAGCTCTTATGGGCTCACGGGTTAACTTAAAGGAGTAGATGTGATGAGTGAGAAGGAAATATTCGAGCCAACAACATTATATAAACCTTTACCAATAGGCTTACGTATGCGTTTCTTATTTAAAAAGAAGCAGAAAATGTTGACAGCAGATGGAGAAATAACTTTTAAATTTTGGAATGGGTATATGTATATTTTAGATTTCAAAAGTAACTTGGACCAATACGGGAAGTACAATGAGTGGCTTAAAGGTATATTGGAATATAAACCAATGACGGAAAAAGAGAAGAAAGAATTTTTAAGGGTGAACAATCCCGAAACAATTAGGAAAATTAAAAAGTTATACGGAGGTGAAGATGAGTGAGAAAGAAATAACGAGGAATGACCCTGTGTTAGATTTTTTAGATAGGATTGAAGAAATAAGTGACAAAAATGTATTGATTAGCATTAAAAATATGCTTGATATAAATTTAGATGTCTTGAAAATGGCACAGAAGAATAACCCACGATTAAAGAAAGATATTTTAGCGATTAAAAAATATATTACAAACGCTAAAAGGTCAACGATTAGCAGGATAAAACGGAGGTATAATGAGCATACAAAAACACGTTAGACAAGTACTCGATGAGTGGCTTGACGCTCCCCTCTTGACACGGGAGTATATCGCCGAGCAGTTAGGACACCCCTTAAACGGTAGTAGATGCGTGATTGATGGCAAGAGTATCGTTAGCGAGGTAAGGGAGCGAGTGTTTTGGGCACATGAGAAGAAGCCGTTTGACTCCACGATATTGCGGAAGATGCGAGCCTTGCGTGAACAGGGGTATAAGATTAAATGTATAGATAACCATAAAAGTATATACGCATTGGAGGAATAGATGGACTATAAGTATTTATTAGATGACCTTAATAGATATGAAGAGTTATGGGACAAAGCATCTCAAGGCAAGCAAGCTGTTGGGAAGGCACAAAGATGGCATTGGTTTGGATTGAATGAAGGGTTTAAATTTGCCATGAAAACCATTAGGGATATTATAAGACATGGCGAAACGATAGAAAAACTTATAAATAAATTATCTAATTTAGAAATAGAAAAAATTAAGGAAAAACAAGAAATAGAACGCAAAGCTCAGATTAAAGTATTAGAAGAGATACGGAGAGGTTTTGCAGGCAAGCCAGTAGTAGTTGCTGCCCCTATATTAGAAGTTATAAACAACATAGAAAATATTTTTATAAAGCCTATTGAAAAGAAACTCAAACAGTTAAAGGAGGACTCATGCAAATAAAAATATACTTTAGCGACCTTAAGCCGGAGAAACAGAGAGAGCTACTCCCTAAGCTCCGGGAATTTTTCGATGAAGAGATACCTATACCGTTGGTAACTTTTGACACCGATGTAGAAATTTTTGATAATGACCCAGTTATCCGCCACTTAATACAGCCGAACTTATATCCCTCAAATGATTACGAAGGACAAGAGGCGTGTGAACGATTGGAAGAGGAGGCACAGCTAAGAAGCGAGAACCAGGAGCCGGAGCCAGAAAGGGACGATGGCGATTTACCCTTTTAGGAGGTGGAATGATTCTTGTATGGATATTAATAAAGGAGAGACGATGCCAAGAGAATATTATGATGTGCAATTAGGACAATGGGTGGTAGGATACCCAGACCAACGGGATCCAGCAGAATACAATATAGATAGGGAAGAAGAAGATGAACCAGCGAGTAAAAAGGGGGAAGGATGAAGGATGTGAATAGAATGAAAATACCAGATGAATATTTGAAATTACGAAGAAAAGCGTATCTCTCAATACTTGAGACGGCAGAAGCAATAAAGGCAAAAGAAACAAAGAGGGCAAACTCAAAGGCATTGAAAGAGGATACCGATGAAACGTAAACTCGCTACTATCCTCGAACAATACGCTCAATACTCCGTGTTCATTTACATCCTTCTTTTGCTTATTGGAGGGCTTATCTTTGTAACGTGGCAATGGATAGCAACTCTTAAGGACAGCCGGAACGCTTGGGCGAAAGTGGCAGAAGTGGAAGAACTCGCAAGACATAAGGATGATTCGCTTGACGTGTTCAAACTCAACCATGCGGAAATTGAGATACATGATAGGCGGACGTGGAATCATTTTGAATTAAGTGAAGAACAGCAAGAAAAACTTCTACGTGGAGAGCCTTTCCTTGTCCGATATAGGAAATATTACGAACCCGATACGGAGATATTGCAAGATAGTTTGAATAGATTGAAAAGCTACGATAAGGCAATATCAGATACATTGGATTCATTATATAGAGAACGTGCAAAATTGGAAATTGAAAAAACAAAACTGGAAACTGAAAAAAATATATGGAAAGCAGTGAGTGAAAAATGGAGCGAATGAAAACAAAGCAAAAGTGTAAAAATTGCAAATACTATATGCCACGGGATGAATGGGATGGCAACTGTAACAATAAAGAAAATCCAGATTGGGCAGATACTATTTATCAAGCAAGTTATGGTGAAGATTGTATTTATTATGAACCCGACACGCTTGATTCGCTGGGGGGAGAATGATTGAAAAGACAGAATGCACATTTTCAAATAAGCCATTTAAAGAGGTAACGCTTGAAAGTATCAAAGAAACTATTGATAGTATCACCCCAATAAAACCAATTCCCTTCGATAGAATAGCTATGAATTTTAATGCCATTAAACAGCTAATAGAACAAGCTGGTAACAATTCTTTTGAAACAGTTGAAACGGTTTATGGATTTGCAATAATTGAGAGCGATGCAATGCCAGATGGGTATTTCTCTTTTTTTTATGGAAGTGAATTAGTGGGTATCCTATATCCAGATGGAACGTATACAGATGTTACAGATAAACACCACAACAAACCAGAGAAACAAAACAATGAATAATTTAATGGTGCAAATCGAAAGATGGCGGTTTGCGGACGCCGGCAAGATGAGAGCCTCTTTATCTGGTTATCGTGACCATAAGTGCCAAACACTTAAAAGAGTAGTCTTGCCTTGCACCATAAACCTTTAAGGAGGAGATATGTTTTGGATTGTTTTATTATTTGTGTTGACTGTATTTTTTGGATATTGTGCTATGACAAGAAACCGAGAGTCTCGCTATGATGATAATATAGAATGGTATGCAGGAGCAATAATCTTTTTTGTAGGATTTTTATCGGTATTTACAGGGGTTGTACTTACTGGTATTGATTCTTATCCACAAGCTAAAGCTTTGCGAAAAGAAGCAGAGTCTTTAAAAAGTGAAATCGAAACTATGCGACAAGCTCAGTATTCGGATATAGAATCGGGGACTTTAATTGGTGGCTCATTGGATAATCAAGGGCAGTCTTCTCGGCTTTCAAATTATATCCAAGAATATGCACAAAAGAAAGCAAAATATAATTCCAAGTTAGAGCTATTGAAGATATACCGTACTATGAAATTATATCGCTGGTTTGGATATGGGATGTTTATTCCTGAAAGAATTAATGAATTGAAGGAACTTTAACAAATCGGGGCAGGCGGATTAATGGGGAGATACGAAACGCCCCTGAACTCGAATACCGATTCTGCCTGTCCCGGTCATTAGGAGGAGAGATGAGTGAGGATTTAGAAGAAATTATAGAGAGGGCTTTTTTTGAAGCATTTAACAACGGCAAATCCACAAAGGGCGTTATTTCTAAAGCAATTAAAGATGCTGGTTACTGCAAATTCCCGGTTGAGAAGTTGAAGAGGTGGTTGGAAGAACTAATTAAACTCAATAAATGGGAAGGGAAAAATAAACCTAAAAGTATATTTCAAGTAGTTCTCGACAAAATCAAGGAGTTAGAAAATGAGAATAATCAATCATCGTAATTATATATATGGAAGATTTGAAATGCCATGGATTGGATTCCGTTTAAGAAATCTCCATTTTGAGAGATACTTGCAGTTGCAAATATTTTTTTTAGGTTGGGAAATAGAAAATAGTTTTAGAAAATTTTGGATCAAGGAGCTTGAAGATGGAACTTAGAAATATCTGTACCACCCCAACAAACCAGAGGAACAAAACAATGAATAATTTAATGGTGCGGAGAAGATTAATTTTGCTGTGGAGCCTAAACAATTATAGGCGGACGGAGAGGCGAATCACTCCTAAAATAACGCATAATACCACAGGGATAGGTTTGACTCCTATCAATATCAAGCGAGTAATGGTTAGTTTACTCCGCACCACAAACCAATCGGGGCAGGCGGATTAATGGGGAGATACGAAGTCACCCGTTTGCCTGTCCCGGTCATTAGGAGGAGATGTGGATAGATATACCCTTATGGCAAGTAAGTTGACGCAGTTGCAGGAGGAGTGGAAGCCGAAGGTCGGGGATAAGGTTTTATATCAAGGGGAAAAATATTTTATAACTAAGATAACAAGCGGATATATAGTTCTATGCCCACTAAATAAAGGGGATGAAATATGTGTCATAAAAATAAAAGAATTGTTACTCATTTACAAACCCTCGCTCGAAGCTTTGATTGAGATGTTGGAGGATGAGAAGAATCTTGCTCTTGATAGATTGTATGAAGAAGATACTAAAACAATAATTTATTCTGCACGAATACCTGGATTGTGGGAACATTTTGATTCAAATAGTTTTAAAGAAGCCCTCATCCAACTCGCCGCCTATGAACGCTGGGGCTTGACTTGGGATGAAAAGAAAGAGACGTGGGTATGAAATTAGATAGATGGAATCCCTTGAGTTGGGTGCTTTTGTTTTTTATTGTTATAGTTGTAATGCTTATATATCTTGCAAATGAAATATTTTTAGGATGGATTTTAACACCATCGAGGAGGAGGAAAAATTGGGACAAAAAAATGGTTTTCTTTTTCTAATAATAATTGGATTATCGATTATCCTTGCCCTAATGAATTTCTCTACTATCCCATTTAGCGGTGGCGACAATTTTTCTTATTTCTTATTATCAAAAGCATTGGCACAAGGCGAAGGATACGTAGAATTGTGGAAGTTTGGGACTCCGTTACACACGCAATATCCACCTGTGTTTCCTATTCTATTATTGCCGGCGAGCTTATTCGATTCTTATATCGGAGCAAAAGTTATCGTGTTCTTATGCTATGTTGTGATGCTCTGGTTCGCTTGGAAATTCTATCGGGAGATAGAGGATAGACAAACTGCACTTCTTGCGTTTGGGATACTTGCGTTCTCTCCCGTTGTTATTGAGTATAGTTCTTTAGTCTTATCGGAAATCCCTTTTACGATGTTCTCAATAATAGCCTTGTATCTGTATTCGAAAAAGAAATACGGGCAAGCGTTATTATTTGCGACATTAACATTCTTGACCAGAACGATAGGGGTTACTTTGTTGGTGGCAATGAGTTGGTGTTATTGGAGGAACGAATGCGAGAAATAAAATTTAGGGCTTGGGATGAAATAAATAAAACAATGATATATCCAGATTTCCCGGAAAATCTTAGAGGACTTACTTCCGCAGATATTCTAAAAAGATGGAGTCCTGAATGGATCATGCAATACACAGGACTCAAGGATTCTACCAAATGGGAAGAACTAACAAAAGAGGAACAGCAAGCTTGGCTTGATTCAGGAAAAACCGAAAAAGAATGGAGTGGGAAAGAGATTTATAGTGGGGATATTGTGAAAGCTTATCATTATGAGTTTAAAGAAAAGAATATTGGTATTGTTATTTATAAGGATTTCTGTTATCAATTAAAACAATTAAAGCAATCTAAACAAGCATTAGAACATGGATATATTGACTGTATCCGCTATTGGTCTGATGGTAGCCATGATTGGTATTCAATGGAACAATACGAAAAAGAGGATTTAGAAGTAATCGGGAACATCCACGAAAACCCTGAACTCTTGGAGGCAAATGAAACATAAACCCTACCCCCTATTATTTCTCCTGTCTATCCCTGTATGGTTCGGGTACACGTACAGTCATGGGAGTTCCTACCTTGAGAAATTATTTTATGTCAATCCTTATAACCCCGAACTCGGACAGGTTAATCTTTTAGGGATGATAGCGAGAGTGGGAGAGAGTATCTGGCTGATGGTTGTCAAGGTTTTCCCGCAGATATTTTTCGGGGTAGTGGTTTTGTATCTAATATTGATGGGGGTTACACATGAATAAATTGTTATGTTTATATGTAGGGCTTTACCTATTAATGGTGTGGACTTGGAACCCAATCTGGTCGGCTGATAAGAGGTTTTACCTGCCATTGCTACCAGTCTTGGCGTTGCTTATAGCAAGGGGGATTAAACGATTATGAGAAAAAAATATCTATTGTTAGTTGTTATGTTTCTTAATGCTTTTTGCCTTGTGATTTCAGGGAGTATTAAGACAAGAGAAATGGGGTATTTTAAACGATACAAAGAGATTAAAGACAAGTATCCCGAAGGAATGGTCTTTGATAATATTAGGAAACCGCAAGCGTTTTATTATTTTACAGGATATAAAACCATTGAAAAATAAGAAGAAGGTAGAGAGATAATGTTTGATATAAAAACTCCTTGTACTTGTTGTTTAACTTTTGGGGAAAAAGATAAATACTGGTCTTATGATAAAAATTGTTCCGGGATATGTATGGCACATTGCAGTAATTGCGGAAAAGAATGGAAAATACATAAATCGGCTTGCGAGGATGAATTAAATGGTAACTTTTGGGCTCTTTTTATTTTGGTTCTTATTGTAAGTGCCATTGCTTTTCAGATATTTTTTCAACATATAGCCCCAATAGAAACACATTCTCCTATGCCACAATTTTACCGCATATCTGATTCTACAATTATTGATGTTTACGATCCCACAATACGTATAAGTTATGATTTTCCTATGATGGGTGGAAGACAATCGGATTATACTAATACAGGAATTGCTTGGGATTTATTAAAAGTAGAAGAATTGCAAAAGAGCGGACAATTAGCAATGTGGAATCCGAATCAATTATGTGGACATGCGACAATAACAGGTGGAGGATATCCCGATAAATTTGGGGCAATCTTATTACCATTTTTTGCCTTATTTTTCTTAATAGTAAGGATAGTTTTATTAATAATTTACAGAAAGAAAATAGAAATAGATAGAATATGGAGTTCAAATGATTGGGTTATTAATTTTTTTATGCTTGGGGTATTAATTAATGGGTTCTTATTCGCATTAGGAAATCTTTTCCTATTCATAGACCCATACCCAAACCCTTTAACCTTCGCATGTAAAGCACATACACTTGGTATGGGGGCAATAGGAACACTTCTAAATTTAGGTTTGGCTTTTGGGTTAATGTCTGAATACGATATTTACAAGGAAATTGAATGAAAATAATAAGAATAATAATTGAAATCATTGGGGCTATCATTGTATTTTTCTTCCTGCTATGTCTTGGGATTTTAATCTGGATATGGGATACAATCACACACAAGAAAGTTTCGAAAGAGGAGTTGGAAATTTATCAGGAAGTTGCGAACGGAGATTACGAGGGGCATAGGTATCGATAATGGGCTTTATATTATTCGTGGTAGCCATTCTAACTATATTTACAATATATTTAATCGTCAAATTCTTGAAGTGTTATCTCCTTGCGAAATGGATAACTGAACATTTCGGGGATGAAGATGACAAAGCATGGTGGAAAAAGAATATTGATGGTAAAGGATAGCGCATAAATTACAAAAGGGGGAGGCTCAGACCTCCCCGGAGGAGGCGTAAATGTCTAAGCTTATAAACCAAATAAAAACTGTTGCAGGAGGACAAATGAAAAAGGTATTATTGGTACTTATATTAGTGATCGCAGGATGCAGCAACACCACAGGTCCAGAACCAACGGTTCCAACCATAGAACAGTATTATCCTCTTTCTATAGGCAACACATGGACTTACGAATACTACGTTGACCCCTGGGAAGGAGTTACAACAACAGAAACAATATCAAGCACTCATAATTGGGATGGGGTTACGGTATATTGTAGTGATGTGTCGTACTTTACTATAAATAATGGAGTCCTAAAAGAATGGGTGGACGAGCAACCTTCTGATGCTGGTGAATGGTGGGCTCTATTACAGGAGCCTCTTAAGGTAGGGAATAGGTGGTTATGGACAAACATCCCCATCTATGAGGATACTCTTATAGTTATATCAACGAATGAAACTGTTGGAGTGCCAGCAGGGCTATTTGAGAATTGTATTAAGGTTATAACTAAAAGTAATTCACGGTATTTTATTTACGCCCCCGATGTAGGATTAGTTAAAAGCGACCTTATGGAACTTATCGAATATGAGGTGCAATGATGTTTGATAAAATATTTGGGTTATTTCTTGTAGTATTAAGCTCAATGCTTTTGGGGATACTTTTGCGAGAGCTCGAACTTTCTTATGCGGATAGGATAGTTAAACAAATGCGTAGCACAATAGTATCTATGAGCATTTTCGCAGGAATTGTACTGTTTTTAGGTATTAGATTAGCGTTAGGCTTTTAGGAGGGGCTATGAAAGCAAATAAAACAGTAATGAATAAGGGAAAAGTTGAGTTTATAGATAAAGATGGCAGGCTTAGAGTCGCTGTGTTTGAGCGAGAGATAAGACGAGGCAGGCATAAGGGAAGGTGTATTGTCAGAATCCATAAGAACGGTAAGGAGAAACACGTTAAGGTAAAGTGCGAAAAGTTGAGGCAGATATGAAGTATAAAATAACTATCGTAAAAGATATAGCTGAAGAAATAGAAGTAGACGCATTTGATGTAGAACATGCTCAACATATAGCAATAGAAAAGATAAAGAATGACAAAGAATATGAAAAAATTGTAGCTTATTGGGTAGAAGATATAAAGGAGGAGAAGGATGTACGAATATAAAATTGTAGAGAACTGTCGTCAGGATGGATTAGGGAAAAAAGTGAACGAACATTTAGCAGAAGGGTGGCGATGCCAAGGAGGGGTGGATGTTGCGGGAGGGGATAATAATGAATGGTATTACCAAGCAATGATTAGAGAAGTTGAAGACAAGGAGCTTACAGATATTAAAAGAGATGTTTTTTCGGGCTTCATGCGAGCCTTGCATAAGTCCGAATTTAAAGCAAGCTACGAAAGAACATATAAAAATCACCCAATAAAAAGACGACTCTTTGGTTGGAACGACCCTGAAGAAATAAATAAATTTTTAGATAGCAAGGCAGGGGAAAAATTTTTGGAAGAACATTAAAAAGGAGGAATAATGGCACAGATAATAAGAGATAGTATAGTTTACAAAGGGAAGAAGTACAGGATAAACAAGCAAACTTATGAAGCGATATGCTCAAGATGGTACGCCGGAGAGGGTGAAGAGAAGTTCGCCTCAGTTACACAGTTGCAGCAACCATTAAAAGTATTTGCCTTATGGAAGAGACATGATAAGGATGTTATTCTTAAGGCAAGTGATTTAATCTTTATCCTTTTCGGTTCTGCCATGCATGAGGTGTTACGCAAAGGGGCGGAGAATCTTGATAACATCTTATCCGAGAAGCGATTGGCTTGGGATTTTGAAGGCTACCGAATCACAGGGGGATATGACGCTTTCGAGATAGGGTTAGAAGACAACATCTTAACAGACCACAAAACCACAACTATAAGCACCTGGATATATGGAGATAGGATAAAAGATTTCCAGTATCAATTAAATTGTTATAAGCTTTTAGCGGAGTTGAATGGGTATCCTCCGATAACGAAACTTATGGTAGATTATTTCTTCCGAGATTGGAGTAAGATGGAAAAACTACGTAGAGATGAACGGGATAAGAAATATCCTCCGCTTGGGTCTTTTGAGGAAGAGCTGAAGATGATGACTAACAGCGAAATAAACCAGTATATCCGAGACCGCATACAAGAAATGATAGGGGGGCTCAGCATGGAGGATGACGAAATACCCCCTTGCGAAGAGCGTTGGAAGAACGACATACGATGTAAACATTATTGTGAAGTAAACAAATGGTGTAACTATTATAAGGAGAACTATGGAAAATAAACTTAACCTTTTAGGGTTTGAGTATGAAATAGAATATGTGAAAGATAAAATACCTACCCCAAATACAGGAGCTATTGATTACAAAGAACAAAAAATATATATAGAAGAAGACTGGAGTGAAGACAATGATATGGAAATTATATTGCATGAGATAATACACTTTATATCATTAAAGACTGCTTTGCATTTAGATGAAGGGCAAGTACAGACTTTAAGCACTTGCTTGCATGCTATTCTCAAAGCAAACAAACTATTAAAGGAGGACAAATGTCTAAAATAGAAAGAAAAGAATTAGTAGAGATAGAAGAAAGCACAAATAGCATTGTCTTACAAGTTGAATCCCAGCAGATAGTGAATCAGGCAGATGTGGATAGCGCAAACATTATTTTGAGAGCAATTTCCAAACAGATGTCTATCATCGAAGCTAAGAGAAAGGCTTTTACGCAACCACTTAATCAATCTTTAAGAGAAATCAATAGTACTTTTAAAGAATTAACCGAACCATTGAAAAAGGCAAAAGGCATTCTATCAGGGAAGGTAATGGTTTGGCGGAACAAAGAACAGGAGAGGATACGAATGGAACAAGAGCGGATAGCGAAAGAGGAAGAACGCAGACGTAAAATACAAGAGGCACACAAAGAGAAGGGACATGAAGTTAGTGAACCTATTGTGATGGCTAAGCCTAAACCTTTAAAGGAAACAGATTCCACCCATACACGTAAAGTATGGAAGTTTGAAATAATTGACACAGCAAAAGTACCTTGGGGATACAGGATAATTAGCGAAAGCAGGATTAGAGAGGCGGTTAGAGACGGAGTTAGAGACATCCCTGGGGTTAGGATATACCAAGAAGAAATAATGGTAATAAAATAAAGGAGGAAGAATGGGTAAAGATGTAGTTGAGAAGAAAAACAGAGAAATAGCAATATATAATTCTTACCAGCAATTAAAAGCAATAGCTACTGACTTGCATAAATCGGGGTTGTTTAAACATTTGGCAAATCCACAACAAGCTATAGCTGTAGTAGAATATGGCAGAGAATTGGGAGTACCGCCGATGCAGGCTTTGCAAACTATGGCTGTAATCAATGGCAAAATAGGAATGGAATCAAAATTATTAATGGGACTTGCTAAACGAGCAGGGTACGACATGGAGATAATTAAAAATACTGACAAAGAATGCGAAATAAACTTTATAGACTTGAAAGGTAAAAAGCACAAAGTTAGATTTGATTGGGAAGAAGCTGAGCAGTTAGGAGTTACTAAGAAATGGAATAAAGAGAAAAAACAATATGAGCTTAAATACCCCTATAAGACACAGCCAGCCAATATGTTATTACAACGCTGTGTAGCCAAAGCCGTGAGAAGACATGCCCCTGAAACCCTTTTGGATGATGGTAGTGGGATGGGGATGTATACAATAGAAGAGCTTAGTGGTGGCGACATAGCTACTGTTGAGGAATTGGGAGATACCGTAGAGGCAGAGTTTGAGGAAGTCAAAGAAGAGGAACCGAAGAAGCCCAAAGAGAGGGAGAAGAGGGACAGCTTGCCGGAAACAATTGAATTGCAAGAAAAGAATCGTACACTATCTTTTAAAGTCGGGAGATTTCTAACTGCAGACGAGCAGAAATACTACATGGATAAAGGCACGCCAGACAATGTTATCGCTTTAGAGCTCAAGCATAGGTTTAATCTTGTGCCATATTATGGCCCTCAAAGCCCGGAAGTTTTCTCAGAACTACGCAAGATACGGGTAGATGACAGATATAGTTGGGATGACTGGAAAACCTTTGCCAAGGATAAGGATTTCAAGAACCAGAAAGAAGAAAAACAGAAAGAACTTATAGGGTTCTGGAAGGCAGGAGAAGAAGGATGAACGATAAATATACTGTCATACATTCTGAGTTTATAGGAGAATTAGTCCAACAAGCAAATAGGCTTATTGAAAAAGGATGGAAGTGCCAGGGTGGGATAATAGCAACGACTGTTATACCTGGGCAATTACCGAGTCAATTCTATCAAGCAATGATTCGAGAAGTTAAAGATAAGGAGCTTGAAGATGGGACCCAAAAGAAAGACGATGGCGGGAATTAATAATCCTCTTCAAATTCCTTGATAAGTTTCTCGGCTTCCTTAGATTGTAAGTATTGCTCACAATGATTGTTCCAGAATGTTTGACATATATCTTCATGCACGTGCATTGGCTTTGTATGATTGCTGTATTTGTTTCCAACCTTCTGCTTCTTGCAATAAGTCACGCATCGGCGCATCCAGTGCATGTATTCTTCTTTGGGATGTGGGCGTAACGCAATAGAGATTCCTTTCATCGGTGGAATTTTCTCCAGGTAGTGTAACAAATGGCTTGTATCTGCTTATCAGGTTTCTTGGACCCTTCATCCTTTTGGAATTTTATGCAACGTGATATATATTTTTTTTGATCTTCTTTCTTACGTGGTCTTGGGATTGGCACATCTACCCCCGTTTCTCACCAGACGCACATAGAAGGCTCTGATGGCGTTTCTCGTGTTTAACGCAGTACGGCATAGGCTAATACCCCTCCAAGGGCTATTACGCCCCCTAAAATGAACTCTCCTGTGTCGAAACCATCCCGGTAAGCTCCCTTTAAATCTGGAGAAACTTCCAAGTAAACAGAATCTATACCAGCACATAGTGAATCCACTGTGGAAGTCCAACTATAAATGTTCTTATCGAAATCCGTTACGAATATACTAATCGAAAAAGGTTGTTTCTCTATTCCTAATTCATAGTAAGGTGGGTTAGTAAGGGTAAACCCTTCAATCGAGATACAAGCGGTAGTTGTATCGAACTCGACCTTTGTTCTATTTGAGTCGAGTTCTGTTTGTGTCCCGGATCCGCTTAAGGCTATTGCCTTCCAGTGAGCCGATATTTTCTTTTCAAGAAGATATACTCCTTCAAGATTCTTGTTTACTTCTGCGACTGCTCTGAACCCCTTTTGAGATTTTACTAACAACATCTTAAAGTTATGTTCTCTTCGGTGGGATGCCTGAACTTCTGAACGCAAATCAAGAAATGCTCGTACTACAAAAAAGATAACGATTAAAGCAATCAATGAGATGAGAGTTGTCTTTGTGTGTTTGCTTATTAAAGCCCATAATAGTTTAAGTTTTAACATCTATCCACCAAAATTAACAAATGGGTCTACATAGCAAGTAACCTTATCTTTACGAATAGGTCTCATTTTAATAAAAGCGTTTTGCTTTATTGCGTCTTTCATCGTTAATGTTTTCGACCCTCCACCGGAAGCTCCGATTGAGAAATTTTCATCATAGCATATCTCGACATGACTGATAGGATTACCATAAAAAACAAGACAACCCTTCTTCGGTTTAGCTACTTTCGGGAACATTTTCGATAGTCCTAAAGCGGTTGTATCAAATTCTCGTGGCAATCTACCAACGCTTTTCAAGTATTCAATTACAGAACCGCTACAATCGAATCCAGAAGGGTCATCACCTCCCCAAATATAAAAAGTTCCGATATAATGAAACGCTATTTGTATTGCTATTTCTCGTTCTCTATCAAACTCTTTCATCATTTGCTCCTTTTGATTTAATAACTTTTTCAAAAAGTTTGTCGGGTTCATAAGTCGAGCCTAAGATTTCAATTTTTACCATTCTTTAATACTTCCCATGCCTTTGTAACATGTTCAATCGCATTACCGAATACAAATATCCCCGTGAGCCATTTCACTCCATCCACAAATATTTTGTAATGCTCTGCTGAAAGGGTTAGTTTACCGGAAACAAGAAGCCCTATCGTGATGATGGGAACTGCAATCAAGAAGCCAATAAGTTTACGTTTATGTTCTGCGTTTATTTCAGGTACTTGCATTTTACCTCCTCAAAGCCCTATCGAGCTTTCTATCCATTTTTTCAAGAGTGTTTTGGATGTTATCGAGTTTTGTGTTTTGCACTTGTATTGTTGTTTCATGTTCAGCAAGCCTCTCATCTTGCTTAACATTTTTTTCTGCGTTTTTTAAACTACGCTTGCAAGTCTCTTCATTTTTATACATATCGACATATACAGCACCAATTGCACCTAAAACAATTAGACCCCCAATTGTGATTGAAACTATTGTAGCTATTCTTTTAAGTGTTGTTCCATTTTTTCTCTTGCTCACGCTCTACCTCCTACCTCTACCTGTTCGTCTTGTGGTGCTACAACCACCTCTGCCTCTGTTAGTTCGTCTGCCTCTACCACTTCCGTTTCGTTTCGGTACGCCTCTTGCCATATTAACCACCTCCTAAAGCGAATATTGTTTGTATCATTATAATCTCCATTTCTCAATCTTTTGTTGGGCTAATTAATCTAATCTCATAATTTACATCTTTTATTGTAACTAAAGAATCTCCTGTATCAAATCTTGCCTGTATTCTGCCACCAGTACCATCATATCCGAAAATATTAGCTGATGTTATATACCAATCTGATGTTTTCGTAGTATATACAGTATCGCCGTATGATACTTGAAATTTCATATTGCAAGCACTAACTTTAGCCCACTCTGTACCATTCCATCGAAACATATATATCCAATAAGCATCATAAATAGAACCCCAAGTATCTATTTTTAATGTTACTGACATTCTTACTTTTAAACGCTGGTCAACAGAAGTAAGTCCTGGGAAATAATATGTTGAATAAGGCAATATGCTGTCAACTGGCAGAGTATCTACTTTTACTGTTATCGGATTTTCTATTAGATATGGAGAAGATAAAAAGGTTACTCGTTCTTCTCTCTTTGTCCCTAATTCAAACATCCCAATACTCCATACTCCTTCAGTATTCCCATCAACAACAGCAAGCCCATCACCCCCCATACCAAGAGGCAAAATATTAACAGTATGTGCTTTTTCCTCTATCCATTCTGCTGTTTGGTTTTCGAGTATGGGAGAGGTACTCAATTCTATATCGGCAAAAGTATCTGGCTCTAAAGCAGTTATTTTATATCCTCTAACCCTAACTCCATAACTATCATTTGGGGTTCTATCTTGATAGAAAAAAATGATATAATCATCTGTGACAATAGGCGCTCCTGCTGGACGAGTTGTCATACAAGTATCTCGAATAGGATTGCCAGAATGTTGTTGCCAATTTCCATTTATTAAGCTATCTGAATAATAAGCAAAAATAGAAGCACTATCACAATTTGAATGCGTCCCAGCAAATATCCACCACAAATTATTCCATCTAAAAAAGGTAGGGTCTAATCCAACTGTATCTAAAACAATAGTATCAAAAGCAGTCCAAGTATCTGGAAAATTATCCGCTTTATAAATTACTGCTAATGTATCTCGTCCTCTATTTGGAATACAATAATATGCCCCTTCCCATTTAAAAGTTTGCGGATAAGATAAACTAATACCAGTTTCAGAAATAATTTCATCTTGATAAGTCCAAGATAGCCCATCTGGAGAAGTCGCATATGAAATATAAGTATTCCCTACTGTTGGAGAAACTTCAAGAAACATATAAAATTCTCCACTTTCATAAAAAAGGAATGGGTCTGCCACAAAATCTGCGACTGTGTCTGTTACAGAAGAACTGTCTAACACTGGGTTATCAGCATCGGGATGTTCTCTAATAGAGATTAAATGGAATTTTTCTGAAGGGGCAGAATATGGATAATTGGGTATATTATTAGTAGGATGTAGAAATCTTAAACTTTTAACAGAATCTGTACTTTCTATATTGTCCGCTGTTATCTTGTTTACACCTGTAATGTCCTTATCATTGAAGTCAATGTCAATCCAACTGGTATCAATCTTTGCACGGGGGGTTGCGAGGGAATCTTCTACATTCGCATAATTGGTTGTCATTGCATCGGAAACCATTGTAGCCCGTGGGGTAAGTGTCCCAAATGTAAGATTGTTTTCCATATCAGAACCACCAATATTCAGTTCATTGCTACCCGTTTGATAACCGTCATAATCCGCTCCATCGAAAGTACACGAATAAGCGTTCACGATAGAATTATTTGTTGTTGTAGAAGTTGAAATTACTGCAATATCTAACGGTGTCCCAGACAATGCTTTGCAGACCGAATTAGAAAGGTTGAGGTCTAAAGTATTTGCGTCATTTATATTCTGACAGGCAAACGCATAAGCATAAGTTGCTGCACCCTGTACTGTACCAGTTACATTAAAACCATCTATAACAGCATCTTGCGTGGTAGTATTATCATTCCAGAAATACACGCCAGCCGCAGAGGCATCGGTAGAGGTTATATAAAAAGTCAAATCCCTCATAACAACACTTGAACCTTTTACATCAAACCCTTTTTGAGCACCAGTACCCTCTTGTATTACATCCACGTTATTAAAAACTACTCCTTGCAGATTATTAGCTACTTTAATGGATGTTGCGGCATCGCCAGTTTGATTTATTGAAAGGTCAGCTATACGTACATTATCACTATTTATCTGGAATACAACCATATCTGCGGCAGAAGAAGTCAATAATGTTCCATGACTTCCAGTTGTAGGAGTTGTATAAAAACCAGCATTGCCTTGTCCTACTATATTTAATGGTTTATCAATTACGATTGTGTCTGTAAGGGCTTCTATTATACCGGAAGCCAAATCAATCGTAGACCCCGAATCAGCAGCGTCAATATAAGTTTGAATATCGCCAGCGAGTGGTACAAAAATTACATTACCATCTGTCCAAAAAAGTGTATCAAGATAAGCCCCCAGTGAATCTGTTAATTCCCTAAACTCTGTTGTATCTGCGAAATGGTCTTCGTTGAATCCGTCAAGCAAACCTGCCCAATAGGCGGAGTCTGCTAATAGGGCAGAGTCAGCCTCACCCTTTAGATAGCCTATGACAGTATCAATATAGGCAGAATCAAGATCAGCAAAGAAATGATAGATCCCCAAAGTATCTATGTAGGCGATAGTATCGAGTGTAGAGTCATTATGTATTCTATGCGTAAAAATAATATAGCTGCTGTCTGGACGTAACTCAAAAGGATATTCCACATGAATGTTTCTACCTTGCGCACATACAGTTACCATTAGCGATAAAAGAACTATAGATAAAAATATTCTCTTCATTTAACCTCCCCTGATTTCTACCCTGTATCTTATAGGATAGTCTTTTTCTCCTATTTCAAATCTATTAATAGTAAAATTAGTATCTTCGCAAGCTGAAATATAGCCATCCCTCCTCCCTAATGGAGTAAGCCCAGAAATACGGGCATCTATAATATTAGCGGGTATTCCTAAAGCTCCAAAGTATTTAGTTTCAGATGGAGAGTTTATTTCAATCGTAACAACATGAACTTCATCATCAACAAACCCCAGGTTAGAATCAGCGAAATCAAAGCTTTGACTCTCAGACTCTAATTCAAGTTCAATATACCAAGTCTGTCGTTCCGTATCGTCAGCGTTTAATTTCCCGCTTATAAATACTCCACAGGTAACAGGATAGTCATCTGCTCCAAAGCCATAAGTTTTTAAAGTTACGCTTTCCTCATCCCAGAAACTGGGGTAAAAAGGCCAGTCATCTCTCAAGACAATCCCGACCACTTCAGGCTCATATACATAATCGGGAATAGCTAAGGCTTCTCCTACAATTTCTACGCCAAGAGAGAACGGAGTATCAGCTCCAGAAGGGGTTATACTTGGCCTTACAGTTAAAGAAGTATTCCCCCAAGACTCTAATATGAAAGCTCTTTCACACCAGTAGATTAAACGGGGAGCCCCGGACACAGCTATACGAGAAGGGAACCCAAGCGAAGCGTAAGTTATTTCTGTAGACCCCGTAGAATTAATAGTAGCTACCGCTCCGAAGTGTTGCCGTGTTTCTTGCCCTACTACGGCCTCTTCCTCTTCTTGACCCGCAAGGTAATTTGTAATTGTTTGATTGAATAAATCTTGTAAAGCCTCAGAGTCTAAAATCCCCATATCAAACACAGCATCTTCAAAGCCTCTCCGTACTTTTATTTTGTTATCAACCTTATCGTAATATAATATCTCTTGCATTATAACCCTTTTACTCTATCTATCCCACGCATACCAATTATTTTATAGGACCCATTGTTTTTCCGGGCTATACCCCATCTTTCTCCAATCAAGTTAGCTGCTTCATATTCTGCCAAGTCTATTAATTCTAACATCCTATCTCTTTCATTATAATAATTCGTTACTCCAAGAAAATCAGACCATGCCTTACGGCTATTCTTTGCGTAGTGAAACACTCCAGAGTTCTCTTCCGCATATGGAATCTCTCTTGTTAAATCTCTGGTTAGTTTTATGAAATCTCCTACCCCATAATATCCGGGAATAGCCACAAAAAGACTTCTCTTCAAGTTGTCTTTAGCTTCCGCAGTCCACTCCTCATGTCCATACTGCATAGCCTTCATCATTTCAAGAGCACTGAAAGCGGCTTGTGGCAATGGCCCGTAAGGGCGCATAGGCATTGCTCCATGCAGCAGCCAAGGTTTAACATTCATGCCTAACCATCTATTCATAAGCCACATCAAAAAGACTCCCTTCGATAGATGTTCAAATAGCCCCATAAAATCATTCCTGACTAATCCTCTTAAATAAGTCCCAAAATACCATGTAGGCCAAGTTAGATACTGCCCAAACAATTTGCCTTTAAGCGAACCGAACACAGCAGGGCGACCCAACTTACCGTACTCCCAATTACTATTAGCTTGCTGTAAGAATCCATATTCATCTGCTATAGTTTTAATCATCTTCTCATAATATTGATGGCCTCTTTCGTCCCCTGTATCTTTCCAAGACTTATAAGCTCCATCACCACCCTTCGCTAACTCTATCCATCTATCTGCTATCCCCTGTTCTTGTTTAGCTCCTATTCTTTTAACCGCATCCACTAAAGGATACTTCTCTGAACGTAAAGACTTATTAAGATAATGCTCGAACTGCAATCTTGCTCCCCAGTAAATAGGGCATCTATTCCAATAATGGTCAACAGCAATAAACATTGATAAAGTGTGCTGCAATAAACGGGTAGAAGTATCAGAAATTTCCCTCGATAACGCAGGGGTAGCTATACCTTTCAATATCCCCATATTCCAAGCTTCTTCTCTTGCTACAGGATCGGTCATGGTTTTATATAATCCAGCCATCCACCACCAGAAAGGCATCCCGGAGGGGTTATTCATCGGTCCTTGAAAAGCATTCTTAACAGCGGAAGAAACTTTCAATCCCAATCCACCAGCATAAACAAAAGAGAGTGCAGTATTAACTATTCTATTCGCTTCAAGAGTATCCAGCTTAACATTAAACCCTACTTTGTTTAACTGGGTTGCCATCCCTTTAACTATATTGGCTACTTGTATATCTCCCCTAACAGGCAAAGCTCTCATTGATTTAACCCAATCTTGTAAAATAATCTCTGAAGTACGTGGTAAACTTTTCTGGGTGTAGGCTTCCACAAATCTTTGCAAAGGCTTACTTAAAGAAGTTTCTCTTAGTCCTCTGTTGAGGTAAGTCTCTAAGCCTTCCCATCCAAAACGGGAATCCTTTACCCAAGAATCCAAATCCATATCAAAGCCTCCGGCTTGCAACTTACTAATAACATCATGTGGGTTACGAATCATCCCAGAGATTTTCTCTAAATCTTTTTCTACCGCAACTGTAATAATATAAGGGAAATAATCTTTAATAGCCAATTCTTCCTTTATCCCGAAAGCTAACCTGATACCCTGTGGAACTTTCCAATCATTTGTAAATTTTACTGCTCCGCCCTCTCCAGTAGAAATATACTTAGAACCAACTTGAGACCCGATATAAGCCCTAAATTCCTCAAGCATATCTTTTATTTCAGTCTCTTTTCCATCCACACGATAATTATATTTCGCCAGATTTTCAGATAATTGTTTAGCATCCAACCCATTAAATAAAGCATGGGTTATAACCCTGAAAGGTTTATCTAAACTCAATCTCCACCCCAGCCTTTTCTTTATAATGTTTCGCACATCATAATTGATTTCTCTTTTGGTATTAATAAATTTATTATACCCTTCCCTTACACCCATATATTCCCCCCAAAGTTGATGCGTCCCCATAAATATAGGCAGTCCACGTATCGTTTCAAATATATTCTCATTGTATTCATCGAAGTTTTTAGCCCCTTCCACATATTTTTTGATTAGATCTGATGCGGCTTTATCGGAATAGTTTTTATAGAATGCTATTTCATCTAACATGGATTCTATCTGCCAATCATACAACTGGTCTAAACGATATGGAGTACCATATAGGGCCTCAGTCCACTTAAGGACAACTCGTTCCACTTCATTCTTTTTATCGTAAAATCTTGTACGTTCTGTGGTTTCTTTTAATAGCGTGTTCTTTGGAAGGATAATGTTTCTTTCTATAATATCTTCTTCGACTTTTTCTATTTTCCCGTAAGCTGATTTCCCCTGGGATTTCAATATATCTTCTACATATTTTGTCAGCTTCCCCTTCTGCGCACTCGTAGCAAATTTCATGTCAAGATTTTTCATTGTAATTAACTCATGGAAAATTTGATTGGTCACGAAATCCTGGTCATCGATAGCACTAAACTCGTCATAATGATAGGCTGCCAAATAATCTTTTACTTCTTTTCTTGTTAAACTATTTTTCTCTAATAATATAGCATACATCCTGCGCAAAGATTCTTTATTCCCTATCTCCTCCCATAGCTTTCTGTTTTCTGGTGTGCCCTGCTTTACATAATTTGGCAATCGGGTTTCAATTCCACTTCGTTCCATTTCTTTCATTAGCTGCATTTTCTCTATTAAGTTTATAGGTCTCTTAAGCCTTGTCTCGGCTGCTTTTTCAACAGCACCCATCTGTTTTGTAGCTACATTATATAATTCTATATTACTTGCATGTGGCATACGCCTCTTGAGGAATCGCATCCTTAACTTGGTAGCTTCTTCATCCATTTTATATTCCTGTCCTTGCATCCCTACAATGCTACCCCATCCTCCCATACCCAACAAAACAGGCAATAGATTTTCAGCCGGGACTTCAAATAACTCCCAAGCAAAAGCTTCCCAGAAGTCCTGAGACTTCACATCCCCATAAGTATCATAAACATCCCTTAACCCCATTAGAGCCACTAATATAGCCTGCTCTGTTTCTTCTGCTCCCTTAACCATAATAGGAGGCAACCTATATTGTTGAGCCCAGTATCTGCTTATCCCACCCATAGCAAATCCTAATTGAGCGCTATGTGAAATACGCTTTAAATCCTGCGTATCTAAACTTTTCCCTTCAGCAGAATTACTTAAAATAGTTTGCAAAGTAGTCAAGGCCGCATAAGACCCCCCTGCTTGTAACCCTCCAGCTACAGAACGAACCATACTTTGTCCTGCTCTTAATAGCGGAGTAATACGTGGAGCGTCCAAAGTTTGCCCTATTAACCAGTTCTCTATCCCCATATTTATAGGCTCAAACTTAGGAGCGATTACTTTATTCATTGACATTAATTGTAATATTAAAGAAACTAACCCTGATAATCCCTCTACCGCCGTTAGCCCTAAATCGTTTTGTATTTTTACCGCCCCTGAACCGCTAAACTGGATAAAATCTCTTGCTATAGGAGTAGCAGCAATAAACCCTTTTAAAGCAGCATTGTCTGCCCCTGTAGCTTTCGCTTCTAAATTAAAAGTTATCCTATTTTCTTCTACTGCTTTCCTGTATTCGTCCCCCGTGATTCCAAAATCACCTGCTAAAAATTTACTTGGGTCCCGTAACAAGGTATAGAAAAAAGACATCCCGAAATCCGCAGCATCTTGCATTTCCGTCATAAGCTGCCCTCCCAAACCTCCTTTACGGAAAACTGTTTCTCTCAACTCCTTAGTTATTTCCGGGGAATATTCTGACATTTTCTTGAACGCTTCTTCTTCATCCATTCCAGCTAATTCTTTCGCTCTCTGTTCTGAATCCGGGATACCGATTACTTGCAAAGCTTCTAAGAATATTTGCTCTCTACTTTTTTCTTCTTCTGGCTTCTCTTTCTTAGTAACCGTTACCCCACGCTCTGCCATTTCGCTTATACGTTCTTCTTCGGCTACAGCCGCTATGCGCTCTCTAATGGTAGGTTCCGGGGCTTCTCCATAATAGAATCTCTCCCCCATAATAGGAGTAAATGAAGGCTTTGCCAATTTTTCCATTATACTTTCTTCGCTTTTAGACCAATATTGAATTGGGGTTTTAATTAGAACATCCCCCATTGCCCCAGCATAACCTTTAAGTCTTTCACCGAAAGCTTTAAAACTACGGTCTAACCTATCTAAAAAATATTCATCCATTATTTAAGCGTCTCTTCTCCCGCTAACGGTTTAGCTGTGACTGGATAAACCTGATAATTCTTTTTTAGAATATCGAATAGCCCACGTGAGATATAAGCTAAAGTAGATTCTATGCCTGTTTTCCCTGTCTTTACATCTAAATCCAAAATGTATTGTTCAAGTTTTTGAGCTGATTTAAAAGCGTCATTCATACTTTTATCAGTCCCAGCCATACTCTGGAAAGCAATCTTCTGTATTTCCTGGTCGATATAATCTCTTGTTTGCCTATATTCTGGGTCATCAAACCTATTATCAAAAGCTATTTTGTTTATCATATCCATGTACCCGGATTGATAAAAATTAAGAATAGCCTTATAGCCTGTTTGCGTATAATTATTGTCAGTGGCCTTCCCTGCTTTAGAGTAGCCTTCCTTTACCCTACTTACAGTTTTTAGATTTTCTTCTTCAGTTGCCCCTGGCAATGGAGAAGAGGACCCACCTTGATTATACATCTCTGTAGCTATTTGCCCTTCCGGCGTTTCTGAAGAAACTATACTTTCAAAGAGATCCGACAATACCTTAGTTTGTTCTACAGAAGAATACGCTGCTGCTTCCGCATTAAGCCATTTTTGTTCATCGGGAGCTTTAGTTATAAATTGGTCAAAGTATATACCTTCACTTGCCAAAATACCAAATACTTCTCCAGCGACTTCACTATCTTGTGGGATATTTCTGTTGACTTGAGATTGAGCGAAAGCTGAAGCGGCGGCATTCAATCCTCCAGTTGTATTTATTAAAGCTTCTATAGCTTTTAGTTGTTCGTCTTGCAACGGAGAGCGGGCATCTGAAGGTATCTCCAATATTTCATTCATAACAGTATTCATTATTCCTGAAGACATTTTAGTTAATATATCTGTAGTTGCAATCTCTGCTTCTGCATCAGATAAATCTAATTTCCCTTCGCCTCCGGCAGAAATAATAGAATCATCTATTTCATCTTCCGCTTTTAATGCAGAAGATACCAGTTCCCTGCCTCTATCTGTTACCGCCTGCATTACAACTGCTCTTGATATGCTTCTTGGAGCGGAGCTATATCCTGGTTTGATAGCCCGATATAGAGGGCTTAAGGCTTTTAATGGAGCTCCAATAATACCTGGGGCCTTCCTAAGCCCAGGGATTTCAGTCATCATCTTTCTCCCCCATACATTATTCGCTAACACTTTCTTATCGGCACGGTCAGACACGGGTAGACTATTCCATCTTGACATTATTAAGTTTGCTCTCCTTAAATTATCTTCAGTTGGATTGTTCATAAGATTGCGGAAAGTTTGCACTTCCAAATCTAATCGAGGGTCTACTGTTTTGGGACGTATACCCATAGCCTTATTCTGGACATCTGCTGTTCTTTCAGTGTTATGTCTTTTTTCAGCCATCAGTTTTATCACATCATCCGCTGTCAATCCTCCTCCACCACCCCCTCCTCTTCCTCTTACACTTGCCTGTATTCTTGCTATATCTTCTTGTGTTCTATATCCAGCGAGCCTTAATAATCCTTCCATTGCCGCTACTTCTGTACCTCTTTGCATTTCTTCTTCTGCAAGAGTGAATTTGGACTCTAATCCTTTAGCTTGCATTTCCGTTACAGCCTGTGAAGCCCCTACCTTTGCTCCCGTTTCCATTGCTTGCAAGAATCCACCAAGAGTGCTTTGGAATGCTCGTTCTAATTCATCGGCCATATCATCCTCCTAATACACTGGTAAAGCTGGTCTTTGTGGGGGAGGAAGTGCTTGCGATGTTTGTCTTGTCAAAGGAACCCCTAATGATTTACCCAAATAATCAGTTATATTTCTTATCTTATCCACATCTCCTAAATCTTTAGCCATAGTATAAGCAAGAAACATTTTATCTAAATCAAGGGTTTGCTGTCTCATCTGTTCTGAATACATACCCATTGGGATAGCAGCAGCTTCGCCGAATGTCCCCGCTACAGCTCCAGCTATACCTTGGGATTTACCATAGCGAGACATAGCTCTTTTTTGTTCCCATTCCCTCCTTGCCCCCATTTGAGATATTTCAAATTTGCTTATTTCTCTTCCTCTTAGTTCGGATAATTGTTTTTCTATATCTGTTACGCTTTCTAAGTATGCTCCTCCCATAGGCAACCCAGATCGTTGGGCTTCCATACGTACTGCTGGCAAAGCTTCTCCTCTTTGCTTCTGTAATTCCTTTGTTACATATCCAGAATAAGCGGCTCTTTCAGCTTCAAAGGGATATGGTTCTAATTCAGGTTGAAGCGCAGCTCCTATTATAGAACCGACTCCTTTGAAGCCTGCCGTTAATGCCATCATTGTTAAAGGTTCCATATCATTACCTCCTATATTCCATAAATTTTAAATACTTCTATTGTTCCCGTTCCGTCTCTTGAAGCATAAAACAGCAAATTTCTACTACTATCAATTAAAAAATTCTTTCTTGGATGTTGGCTACCTAACGCATAAGACAAATTTGATTCGGCTTCTAATGAACGATAATCCACTGTATCCCCAACTACTACTTTAGCTGCGCCTGGATCTAACCCAAACAAATATCTTTCTTTTTGTGCTAAGAAAAATGTTGGCAAACTACTGCTATTGCTTTCAGAAACCACTGAAGGGCTTGTTGGGTCAGAAATATCTATCACTCCATTATAATTAGCCCCTCCATAATATAAAGTATTCGATTCTTTATGAAGAAGCAAGCTATAGAAAATCCCTGTTTCCGATAAATCTAATGAAGCAACTAAGTCATAAGGAGTACCACTTGGGGTAGAAACATCATAGATTCTTAAATACCCGTTGCTCTCTTCCAACACATACAAATACCCATTCCTGCTGTCATAAGCTAATTGAGTATATTTATACGCTGTAGCGGCATCAGCTTGTGTAGGAGCAGTCTTATCAGATAGATCGTAATAATATAATTTTTTATTAGTGCTGTAAGCATTGCATCCCCATGCGTGCAATTCGTCTTCAGAGATAACTAAGCCTCCTAAATGATCTCCCGTTTGGGCTGTTTTCCCTTTATACGAATGGTCGCTACCGTAAATAGCTAATCCATCGCTGCAAGCAAGATATATATAATCATTTGTTACTTGAATCTGATATATGCTTTTACCCAAACCGATTTGCCAACATTGCCTATCTGTATCTAAAGTCAAAGTCCCATCGAATCCTATTGAATATTTTTCATAATGAGGGTAACTGTCCGCAGCCCTTGCAGCAGTGCAAACATATAAATTATTATTGTGATAATCTTCATTATAAGCTTCTTCTGAAACAACAGTATTAATATGTCTGACATAGACTAAATTATCAGTAGCTCTTAAGGCAGCAGTATTCCTTATTGACTTCTCCCAAAAATGGAAAATATATCCGGCGAAGGACCAATCTGTAGCTGTTGCGGCTATATTAATCTTCACACGTTTACCTTGCATTTTACGAGGTAAACTTATAAACCGAGCCTTAGCTATAGTTTCGCCCCCTAAATTTAAAGCTTTAGTATGAGAAGCAGTGACATAATCTGTAGCATACTTTTCAGCCCCATGCACCATTATATCCACATAGATTACTTCGTCTTCATCTCCTTTAGCTATAATCCAATTTTTCCTGAATTGCTTAACTATATAGCTATCAAGCAAATATGGAGTCTCCAATTCGGTATCTATATCTACTGCTGTAGCATCTCCAGAGAACCATTCATCTGAATCTCTGTCATCTAATTTATAGATATTCCGATATGATTCATTTGCATTCTTCATTATCCCAAGGCAAATATCATCTCCTATTGGCAGAATATCAAAAATAGGTTTATCTAAATCGCTCCAATTCCCATACTTATTAAAGATGTAAGTAATTTCATCGCTATCATTATCATCATAATCTTCTTTAGATAAGAAATAATCTCCCTTGACATTTCCACAATGTAATCTATCCCCGGCATCTCCGCTTAATTCATAAGTAGCTAAGATACTATCCACAACAGGAGTATATTTTGATGTAGATAACTCTAAAGTAACCTTGACCTGTATCCCAATTATATCTGCACCCAATCCAGAAACAATATCATAGGGTAAATTATCTGTACTGTTAGCTCCTGTCGTATCATATAAAGTTTGATAATCAGTCCAACCCGCTTCGTACCCTCTTAGCTCTATCTTTATCCCAGCTTGTTCGGGATCCATTAAACTTGCATATAATTTTTTATAGCTATTCCCTGCCCCTATAGTTGTTTGCTGTGAAAGCCAATCTCCTCCAGAGGCAAAAACTGGAATGTCAGCAGCAGTTCCAACGAACAGTTTACACCACAGGCCATTCCCCCCTGGCCACGCAGTCCAAGTACTCCCATCATCATCACTGTACCCACCAACTACATCTGTATAGTTATTCATGCAATATTCATATCCGGCACTTTGCCCTCCAGTATCGGATAAGTGTATACAATAAGTTGTCCCAGCAGTTAATTCAGTACCATCGAACTCGGCTCGCATAACTTGTCCGTCATAAGTAAAATCTGTGGCAGTAGCGACAACGCTACCAGAAGGCTCGTTATTAGAATCAACGGTTTCTATTGTTATTGTGGGATATTTCCCATCAAGGACATCTTTATTTTCTACAGCTATTTCTATTCTCTTTAAAGTAACTGCCGATTGAGGAGTAAAATTCTGATAATAACTATAATCATCTGAATCTTGTTCCGTATATACTCCTGTAAAATCAGCCCATTCTTTAGGTGATTGCAAAGCTACATCCCCACGTCCATATAAAGCAAATTTCAAAATAGTATTATTGCTGTCGTTAGTGTAGTTAGCTAAACTATCTTCGTCACTATCAGTATATTGTAGCCATTCTCCTTCAGGATATAAGGGGTTTTCATTGTCGCTAACACCCCCAAATTCTCTAATAGACAATTGCCAATCTTGTCCAGCAAACCCACATTTAGGTATAACAATATAATAATTAGTATTTACATCTAATTCTATAGGCTGACTTAACTCAAATTTATGTTCAGCCCAATCTCCTACTTTGCCAGAAAATTCAGCTAATTGCCCGTCAGACCCTAAATTCACCACACCATCTTCTTCAGAAGCTATCCATCCATTGAAGCCATCCAGTCCATCAGTATTCCAAGCTTGCATATAAAACTGTATATGTGTTGCAGTAAACGAATCCCCAGTATCTCCACGTACTCGGAACTTCTGCACAAAGAAAGCCCTCTCTGAGGTCCCAAAAAAATCAGTACTTGTCCCAGACCATTGAGTTTCAAGAACTGCATTCGATTCTAAAGAATACAAATTAGGCTGTAAAGATAAAGCTCCGGGGATAAAATCACTGCTTATCCCATCATTATAAGTCCCTTCCTCAAAATCTTGCTGCGCAGTCCACAAATCAAATCTTTTAGTTTTCTGTAAACCAGAAAGGACAACAGAGTCTATCCCAGGTAAAGACTCCCAATTAAAGCCATCTTTAGAAATCCTGACTCCTCTATCAGTTAAACAATATAGAATCCCATTGACAACAGCCAAAGATCCTTCATAAGCTCCATGAGAACTTTCCGCTAAAATCTTTTCATCTGGCTTGGCTCTTAACGCCCATATCTTATTTGGTGTTGTCACAAAATGATATTCTCTAAAGCTTAAACCATTAGTAATTTCTTCCCCTACATCAAAGAAATTCTTTTCTTCAGCATAAGGATGATAAGGGTCGAAGTACATTGAAATAGAAGGAGATTCAACAAGACAAGAAACCCATAACATATTGTCATGCTTTGTAGCAAATTTAGCTTTTGGGGATATGGCTCTTGCTATTTTTTCAGAATACTTATATTCATCTGATATTCTTGAGCTTAATTCTTCATCAAGCGTAACTTCTAAAGTATTTCTATCTGTTATCTCTTTAACAAAATACCATGTAGCCGAACTTGCTGGGTCTGTAGGGCTCGCATATATCCTTCTTCCTTTAGATATAATAGGGGGTTTATCCATAGTAATTTTAACACTATGGTCTGCGCTAAAAATTCTTGCTCTTGCATTCCGGCTTAAAGGGCTGCGTCCACCTTTATATTCATAATCATAAGCAAACCACCATTCAGTATAGCCCTTTGTAAACTTACCTTCTTCCGCTGGTTCTACTACTATATCCAAAGGAACACTGCCTCTGACAACAGACTGATGCCCTGGGCTAAACCGATACATCCCTTCTGACATATTACCAAAGTAAAATTCATTGAAATGTTCAGCAAACCAAATCTCTTCATACATAAGCAAATCAGTATAAGTCCCATCTGCATTTTGTATTTCTATTATATTGCTATCATCAGTCCAAACTTCATATGCGGTTAAACTCCCTTTATCGTATTTATATACTCTAATCTTGTAATCACCACACCATATAAACAAATAATCTTCTCCACGAGTAGAGAAGAATCCCATTTTTTTAGCATCTACACCTAAATCAATGACAAGAGTAGTACCATTAATAGTCTCAGGTAATCCCTTTTCCCTGGTCTGCATATTTGTAAGAATAGTAAAAAACTCCGGGGGGAGTCTTTCAGCGGGTATGTCCTTATTTAAACCTTTGAAAGTTTTTTGCTCAAAGATTTTAAGTTCAGTTTCTCTTGGCATTTATCTACCAGCGTTCATCCACTACGCTACCTCCGCCTTGTAGTTTATAAAAGCTCCCAAGATAATCAGGTGGGGTTCTATCCATAAGGTTCTTCATATCCCCAATGTCCCTTGTCAGCCTTCCGAGAATACTTGAGTATTCATCTCTGTGGATATTTCTCATCGTCAAACCCTTATCTCTTATCCAACATTCCGCACATACAGCGTTGCTCAGGAGTCCGTCTATCAAATAGTTCTCAAGTTCTATCGTTTCATTTATAGCATAATCGGGTAGCTTAACCCCATGTACTGTTATAGAGCTATAATTATCATCAAACACGATAAGATTATTTCCTTTTAAACAAGCCATAACTTCTTGTTTCGAGTTCCCTATAGTATAGACATGTGAATATCCAATAGAGAAAGGAACAAAAATAACCATAATAGTATAATTATCTCCTTCAACGAAACCTTTTAAACTTGGGCGATGGAAGGCATCAAAGTCGTCTACTGTAGTTATATCTCCGTACTTCCAGTCATCTTCTACCGAATATTCCGCAAGAGATAAGGTCCCACTTATAGCTAAAGAAGCAAGATAAAACTCTTCACCTATACTGAACAAGTCCGGGATAACTTTATTTCTTAATACACTATTAGTTATATATAAAAGGTCGGTATCAGAGAAGCCCCCCTGCGGGTCCATATCATCTATTCTTGGGCGGATTACATCTATAAATTCGCTTACAAGCATAGCTATCTCCTATTGATGTACTATGAAAGCCCTCACCGTATCAACAGCACTTGTTGCTTCCAATAAAATACCACAAGCTGAACCTGTAGCTGTAGGAGTAGAATTAGGGTCAGCATAATTATCGCTACCAGTAGCTTCTAAAAACATACCTGGCAATCCTACCGTAGAAGATGCATCTACTACAGCATAATCGACAAGCCCATATATACAAATCTTGCCTACAGCGTTGTCGGCAATACTCGCATCAGCCACAACTCCGAGTACTTTAGGGTCATTGGCAGTAGAAGCTTTGAAACCATTAACAGCGTACGCTCTAACCTGGCAACTATCATTTGCATCCGCACCCAAGAAAACACATTCGGTAATACTGTCCCATACGGTCGAGGAAAAGGCGTTAGCATCATCAGTTGAGGTTATAATAGTATCACAAGCAGAAGCCCCAACATAATCTACACCTGTAACTTGCAATGAACAAGCAGCTCCAATACTTATAGGAAATAAAGAAATTTTGCTATATCCGCCTTCTCCGCCACAAGTTAAAGCCACAGTTAAAGTTTCAGGGTCAGCCGTTACAGCTACGCTATCTACAACTGAAACAATAGCATCATCTACTTCTACCCATAGACCCTTAGTTAAAGCCCCTCCAGATTTATTCACCGAATAAATTAAAATACTACCTTCACCATATTCTGTTCGACCCAATAGAACATCACCAGACAATGTAAACCCGTCAGCAGAACTCCATATATTATCTGAAGCTATGTGCAACGTCTCAGCAGCATGGGGCTTTAAAACATGTGCTGTATCAGGGAAATGCAGATTCTCGATATGCCCCCAATCAGTTACGATTTCCCAATCAGTTTGTCCAAACGCAAAAACAGCTAAAAAAAACAATAAACAAAACATAAATCTTTTCATGTTCTCCCTCCCTTTATTCAGCATCTCCCAAAAGAGGCATACTGTTTAATTCGACAGGATTTCTATCGGTTTGAGTTAAATCTATACCAGAAGTAGGAGCTACTTCTCTTGGAATTATCGCCCCCTCTTTTAGTTTCTTCATCGCCTCATCTTCTGCAACCTTTATAGCTCCCTGGTATTTTATTAAATATTCAGCATATTCCTGGAGTGTATATTTTTTACAATCCAATTTCTTTTTATAAGCCCCTAAATCAACTATCCCAAAACCATTAACATATATTGGTACAAGAAATCCATTTGAATGTGGGTTCAAATCCACAGGCAAATGGCGTAACGCTCCCCCATCTTTAAAGAATAACCATAACCTTTCTCTAAAGTCTATTGCGGCATTCAGCTTACCTGTAATGGCAGCATAAACTTCGTTAGCTAATTCATCAGGGATAGTGCTATTCATTGGTTTTGTTTCTGATATTTTAACTTTAGGGTGGTTCTTATTGAGATATTCTACTATCTGTTTAAGGGCTTCCTTTTTCGATAATTCCGATGTATCGGCTATCTTACTTCTTAATTCTCTAATTCTTGTTTTGTCAGCCATTTAGCCTCCATATTTATCTATAAGGGGCAGGGTCACTACCCCTTATAGATATGTTTAGCTCTTTATGTAGTGACCTTTAGAATATGCAAAACATCTGTCGACATAGGCTTTAAACCACGAATGGTTTTAACCTTATATCTATCCTGATCATACTCGTCCATTGGGATCTTTCTGACAGATATATCCATAGCGATTTTCTGCTTTACATATTCCTTATCATATCCAAAGAAGTATCTTTCGTAATCACTATCATTAAGCCCTGGATGAATTTCTAAGCTACATTTATGCCCTTTATACCCAGGAGAATCGATTTCAAAGGATAACTCCTGCGGAGTAAGCTGGACACCTTCTGTGCGGTAAACTTTCCACACTTCATTGTAGCCCTCTAACCCAGTATAAATAACTTTAGGGCCTTCTCCATTCTTCACAACTTTACTTAAGTAACTTCTCCATTTGACCATATCAAATTCATTCGTTCCATAAGGATAAATTTGAGCATCTGGGGTAAAAGTAAAGATTCCACCTGTCATCCAATGTTTCCCATCAGCAGGTCTGCCTGTCCCAGAATAACTCGTAATTGTGGCTCTTTTCCCAAGAAGATAAGCAAGCTCGATCTCTTTAAGGAATTGAGTCATAAGTTTAGTTTTCTGGAATTTCTCATCACTAAATCTATCTTGGAGCAACCCAACAAGATCGGAACGATTCATCTGTTTTGAAAAAGATTGCAGATAGTTATAAGCTGTCGTGTAAGTATACTTGATTCTGCCAGCTCTTCCACCTTCTCCCTGAGATGTACCCATCACCATAAATTTGCTACCAGCCGCATAATTACCTGCTGTCCCGATTTTATCCGTTCCTGCGTAATTATATGCGGTAACAGTTAACCCAGATGTATCTACAGCATCAACAATCATCCAGTCTGCTGCTCCACCATCTTCTGAAAACAAAGTCATTCCAGGATGGATCCCATATATCCCAGCAGCCGCAGCAAAAGTCAAAACATTATTCGACCCATGACTCGCTATCGTCAAAATCATCGGGTTAGTATTAGCGAGAGGCCAAGTATACTGTATTGAGAATGCTTGCTGGGTTTCAAGCGAGTCAAGCATTTTGGTGTAGGGTTCCCAGATTGTTTTCATGTCCAATATTTCTCTCTCTATATCTACATAATCTTTCGCTGCATCTGGTATATCTCCATATTTTACTCCTGTCATTTCACTAAGTGACATCATTCACCTCCTTATTGTTCGGCTTGCTGCACTTGGCTATGTAATATTGTATAATAAGGCGGGCCTACAGCCAAGCTATCATCTGCGTCATCACATATCCCTAAAACCATAATCGTAAACACATTGGCTACTCCGACATAATCCAAAGTATCAATAAACATTCCAGTATTCTGATTGTCATGCGTAGAACTATCTGAAGCTATCAAACGAGTGGTTTTCACAGAGTCAATATACGCCTTCATTACAACTACAACCATATCTCCAGCATCATGTGTCGAAATCTCATTCATAGGGGTAAAGATATATCCTTTATCATAATAATTTGGGGGAATCCTTATTGTGTCGAAAACCGCAGTATCTGTAGTCGCTGGGCCTACTAAAAGAGAATCAGTAACATTTGACCCACCCAAATTTAAAGTTCCTCCTACCGTAGCATATCCAGCAGCCCCTTGTAGACCTATACTTACTACAAATAAGAGCAATAATGCTATAAACTTTTTATTCATAATTAACTCCTTATCTAACTTTTCCTCCCAAAAATCCCTAAAAATTCATCTTTGAGAGCTTTGTCTTTACTTACATTAATCCCATCATGGGAACGACCAGCTCCTTCGGTTTCAGAGATTTCTTTAGAAAAGGCTGACCCCAATTCTTTCCTTTCCGCAAGTATACGGTAGGCCATCTCTACAGGGTTTTCAAACTTCCAAGCGAGGCTTGCGACAGACTCCGCAAAAGCACGCTCATCTTTACTCGTGCATAAACTTGGATCGAAAACTCTGCCAAGTGGAGAATTGGCTGGATTATCCTCATCGAGTAATTCATTAGCCCTTTCCTCATTAAATGTCCTCTTCAACCATTGTTTCCCTTCTCGCAATTTTTGGGCTCTAACTTGAGCAGATTGAGAAAGCGCATAGTTCTTAGTAACGCTGACTTCTCCTTTCGTTGCAGCTAAATCTTGTTTTATGCTGTCTAAGTCTTGCTTTATTTCGTCAGCTTTATTTGCCATTTCAAGCAAATTCTCAATGTACTTCTCTTCTTCTGGCGTTAGAGTTTCTCCTTCCCCCGTCCCTGTCTTTTTGTTGACAGGAGGTTCAGATTTACCTTCCAAAGACTTCTCAGCCATTTCTCTAAACCGATCTCTTTCTTGTAACAAAGAAGATTTCTCCCCTTTGAGTTGGTCTGTAGTTTTTGTAGCTTCATAAGTTGATTTAGCTAATTTAGTCTTCGCTTCTTCCATAGTTTCTTCGCCAGAGAGCCTACTTCGCAAAAATTCTTCTGGGGTTCCCAAATCTTCTGCAAGTGCTTTGAAGTCTAATTTACCTGCACCAGAGACAGAACCTGTCTGCGTATTCTGGTTATTCATACTTTCCTCCTTTCTGGGGCTTAATTGTTATCCTCATAATTCTATCCCTAACTTCATAGCTGCGAAAGCTTTATCTTTATCTTTACCCATATTGCCAAAAAGCTTCTGAGGTTTCCACCAATTAAGTGTATCCAGAGTTTCATTTTCTTTTTTTAACTTCTGGTATCTTTCATCCGCATGGTCTATATTGTAAGCCAATTCTTTAAGATACCCTATATACTTAGGTACTGTGTTAGCGTATTTTTCCGTATCATTAACTAATAAGTCTTTAAGCCTTTCCTCTTCGAGGGAAATCAATCCGATTATAGCCTGCCTCTCTTCTTTACTTATAGTAGAGATAACCCCAAAGAATTTTTCCATTTCTTTAAATAGTTTATCTTGATTTTCTTTTAAATCAATCATGCTCCCTCCCTCAAAACAGGTGAAGGTGTAGCCCCTCCACCACCTTGCCAACCCTGTATCCCAGACCTAATATCATTTATTCGTTGAGCTAACTGGTTCATAAAAGCTTCTTTCTCCTGTTTTATCTCTTCATCTGTTTTTAACAAGCCTTTCATCCCGCTTACCTGCCTATAAGTAGATTGCAGTTTAGCAAATACTTCTCCTATATTCAAATATTCAGGAGCAACAGAACCTATAAGATTAACAAACTCAGCCACTTGCCTTCTTATTTCTTCATCGTTCATAACATTCGCAGAAATCATCGGGACCATATGAGTTCTATATTTCCGTATATCTTTTGGGGCTAAATGCCCAATGGCTTTATATTCTTTAGAATTACTAATTGCATCTATCGGGGTAACGAACCTATCAAAATAATTATCCGGCGCATGAGAAATATATTTTAAAGCTATCTCAGCCCAGGGGATATACTGGTGCGCTTCAGCCAATTTCATCAAATACCAAAACTGGCCAGAGCCTTGCGTAGCAGCTATAACTTCAGGGACTACAGTTCTTTTTGAAGGCATCTGTGCTTGAGCATAAGCAGACAATCCTATATTGGAATCGGCTGCGGCTTCCTGGATCATTATCTCTTGCTCAATAGTGCTGGTGACATCTATTGCTTGCAACTGCTTAGGGGCATACTCCATTGAATCAACACGTATAAAACCACCTGGTTTTGGATTTTTTAAATCATCTAAATTAACATTGTTCTTAGGAACGACAAGAATATTATGGACAGCTTTCATAATGTTATTCATTCTCTGGCAACGTAAATAAGTAGTATAGTAAGCAATCCATTTCAGAGTATCGGCTATCCCAAAACCAAAAGGCATATTAGATTCTCCATAAGCCTGCCCCCACACATAAGGGAAAACGCCATAAGGGAAATCTATAGGTTCTCTAATAAGCTTAGAACGGTTGCCTATCGCAAACATCTTACCTGTATGCTTATCCCATATCTCCGTGACAAGTATCCCACTGCCACGTTCATCCTCTCGTAAGTCTAACTTAGACGCAAAAGGATTTTTGGTCTCTGATAATTCTTCAATAACTTTTTTATCATAATAAGGTTTACTTAATAAATAGCTCTTACTCCGTACTACATCATGCCCTGCCCATGAAGATTCATAAAAATTATTCGCATCAGCATCAAATAAAAACATCCAAGGTAAAATAACTTCATCTTTAAATATCTTATCTCTTTCATCCGGGTCATCTGAATCAAGTAACGGTAACACTTTCAAAGCACAGTTCCCGTAAATATGCTTATCTTGTGTAGCATTTGCGTGAGGGATAAAACGTCTTGCGTCAGATAGCAAGAAATCAAAAACAGTTTGAGTCCTATCTTCTAATGCGGCGAGCTTCTTATCATTCCTTTTACCAGCTACAGAAACAGTTAAAGATTTAGGAGACCCAAAGACATACATCATTTCTTTAGCAGTGAAAGCAAGCACTCTTGGCTGTATTATATGAACAAATGTTTTAGCTTGGAACTGCCGTATCCTATCTGCCTGGGGAGGCAATATCCCACGCCATAACCTGCGAAGAGACTGCCATACCTCTTGCTTATTCATTATTTCATTGTCTGCTTCTCTTATGCGTCTTAACCACTCTGTAAGATTAAATTCATCCATTATTCTGCCATCATCCTTTCTAAGTGTTCATCCATTACTCCATGCCCTGAATCCCATTGCTCATTAAGATATGGTAAATCTGGGTCAGGTTGTTTAAGTTCTTCCCACTTACTACCGACAAAGATATTCCATTTAGGATATAAAGATACTGCTCCCGATAAACAATCTGGCGCAGCATTATCCGCCATTTGGCCATAGAATTGAATTTCTTTTATAAACTTATCGGAAATTCCTTTATGGAAGAACATCCTTTCTTGTGCAAGAGGAGGCTGCAAACTTAATATCCTATATTTTTTAGGATCATTTCTATGTTCCAATTTATCTAATTTATATTTAATCGGAGAAGTTTTCTTTAAAGCTTCTGTTGGTAAAACTGATTCCCACATTAACTGGCTTGCCAATTCTACCCCAATTTTATAGGGGGAAAAATGTCTATTCAACATTTTCAATTCTTCATACAACTCAAGTGGCTTCCAATTATTTTTGAGTTTTCCCCATCTCACCCAATAGTTACCTTTTTCATCCAGTTGAGTTACTGCCATTCCGGCAAGATTTTTCCCAGCCCCGGCAGTATCATTCGCTACCATTGTCCCGTTAGGGATAATCCTATCCGCAAACTCTCTACCATCTTCAGTAATGCGGATTACTCTGCCGTTTCTATAAACTTCATCATATCTCACATAAGGATATTGAGACAAGGGAGCTTCTGCATCAGCAATTGGCTGCAATAAGAATTGAGTGGCAAACATTTTTTCTCCTTCAGCATCTCTTATAGCCTTCAATCTTTCTAAAGGGAATTGTTCAGGGAAAACAGAATTGCCTTCAGCATCATATATTGGCAAATAAAATTTAGCGTAATTAGGATTAGGTATTATTTCAGCGGTATAGACATCATCTGGATGCCAGAACGTACCTTCGATAATGATAGGGGACTTTTTATCCGCAATCAGATTTTCAAAGTTACGGAAAAATTCTTTAGTGGTCTCTCTTGCGTTTTCTGTTTTATAATTATCCCTATGCACTAAATCATTCCCCACTATTTTATCATAGTGGAATCCTTCTGATAAACTCTTTTCTGTAATTAAATCTATAGTCGGTTCCTTTAAAAGCTTTCGAGCTTCAACAGAACGATTAACAGTACAAGAAGTTTTAGACCAATTAGATTCAGAAGAATTAGAGGAATACTGGGGGACAACTTCGGGGAAACAAGCTCTAAATAATGGGCTTTTAATAATATTTTTTATCTGGTCTAAAAATTGTTTACCAAGTTTCATATTACCAGGAGCTATACCGATACGCATATTCCTATTTTTAATTATGTCGTAAATATTATCTCCCACAGTAACAGCAGAAGATTTGCCAGCACCACGAAAAACAAACACAGCTAATCTATTACAAGGCATATACTGCATAGCATTAATCATCCTACCATGCAAATGTTTATACATCGGAAATTTTATAATACCTTTTTTAACATTGCCTTCATGGAAGCCACAAAGATATTTAGTTGTGAGCCATTTGCTGTTTCGGAATAATTCACGCCAAACCCAAACGTCTTCTTGAAACTCATATTTTGTTCCGTCAATCTCTATTATTCGCATTAGGTATTTTTACAGGGACCTCTTCGCCTGGGGAGTACCATCCTTCGGTACTCTGAGTCTCTTCCGCAGACAAGTCTTTTTTAACAATTGGCAATAAATCATTTAGAGTATTCACAGCTCCTCTATCCTCTTCTGAAATCCTGTGAGTTGGGTCTGAAAAGCCTATGCTACTTCTTGAAGGCATTAACTCTTTTAATTGAGATGCGCATTTAGAAAGTTCTGAAGTCGCCTTAAACAATCCTTTAATCCACAACCCTGTGGATCCTTCTTTTTGTGATTGAAGCAATGCTTTATTGATTTGGTCTAACAAATGTTTGGAAAAACAAAATAATTCTACGGCTTCTTTTTGAGCCCAAACTCCTATGCCTCCAGCAGCCTTTATCTCTTTGTGAATGTCATCATATTTGGGGATAGTCATTTCATCTGATATTGGAATATCTTGGAAGGCTTGAGGTATCTTAAAAGTTTTTCTCCATTTAGCGATAGTGTTTATATGGACACCCTGTTCTTCGGCTATCTGCCGGGAAGATTTGGCCTTATTTTTTATTTGGTCATACAACCATGCTTTATTTTTGTAAAGCTTTACTTCTTCAGCCATAATCGCTCCTTGATTATATTTGAAAAATTATTCAAACATAAGATCAGGGTCTTCACCTTCTAAGAATGATTCAAGCTGGTCCCGGATAAAGCTTTCATCTACAGTAATATCTTCTTTATCCCTGTAATAAATATACATTTTTTTAGCCCACTCAGGCTTAATATTCCCTTCTTCGTCAACACCTCCACGTTTTTTCGCCCAATTCTTGAATCGAAAAGCTCTATCTTCTGGAGCTTTACCCCTTTGCTTTCTTATCCATGCAAGGAATCGTGCAATTATGGGAACTTTTATTAACTGCCCTTCTGAAAGATTATTCATAATATAGAATAAAAATGCAATATACTTTTGTCAACCCCCTCTTAAAAAAAATAAAATTTACCCCTTGACAAAAGCCTTAGTATAACTATAATTACAACATGATACTTTTTTGGATTATCCAAAGAAAACAAATTAAAAAACAAAAAGAGACGGCTCGGCCTTTTTTGCTTCTTCCGAAAAAGTATCATCCGAGTCGGCTCTTTTATTTTAGGAGGAGATATGAAAACAAGACGAGTTAGAAGAGCAATGAATAAGATAGCCCATACACTGATACAAGACGGAGTAAAAGAAGATTCCCATTTATGGAAAACATGGACAGCTTTCGTAAATGCATTCATAAGCGAGTACAGAAAACAATGGGTGGGTAAAGATATTAAAAAACCAAGAATGCATTTTAAGGGGATCAAAAGAAGGAAGAGGAAATGAAATTATTAAAATACTTTATATTTGTTTTTGGGGGTATAGTAACAATGGACAACCCAGACGATTTCTTCAACCCACATGTGCAGGCCCTGGCATGGAACAGAGATTTACTCGGATTGAACAAAGAATTAAAAATGCAAAAATGAATAAAGATTCAAAATAAATCATGGCGAACCCACAATTAGAAAACGGGTACATCAAAATTGCGAATGAGATTTCAGAACATTTAATGCAAATAAATCTTACCGCATACCAATATCGGGTCCTCTGGGCGATATGGCGGAAAACATACGGCTGGAACAAAAAAGAAGACTGGCTATCATACACTCAACTACAAGAACTGACAGGGTTACGCAAACAACACATATGGAGAACAGTCAAAGAACTTACAAAGAATAATATAGTAACCCGACAGGGTTACAAATTATCATTTAACAAGAACTACCATACATGGAAGATGTTACCCAATAGGAGTACCTACAAATGAGTAACCCCATCGGGTATAAAAGTAACCCCGTTGGGTTATACCGTAACCCCATCGGGGGACCACAAAAGAAACTTATACAAAAGACACTATACAAAAGAAATAAAAAAAATAATAAACAATCATATATATGGTTGATAACGTAGGGGGTGAAATGATCACTTTAAAAAAAGCAAGAGAAAGAGTAATCGAGTTAAAAAGCAACTTCAGAAGAGCGTTGAATATTGGGGATACAGCAAGTTTAATATGTAATTATAAGGACTTTAAGCACTGGACTGACGAAGACTTTGATAATGTCATAGATAGGCTGATTAAATATGATAATTATCCAGAAAATCTTTTAAATACTATGGAAGATATACATAAGCAAACTCAAAAGAAAGTTAATTTTCTTAGAGATTGCTACCGATGTAACAACACAGGGTACAGATATTACAAGACTATTGTCAGGAATGGAGGATTTGATTTTAAAAACAAGAGAGTTACCGAGAAAGAAAGGATTTGTGTAGCAGCCTGCGGATGTGATCATGGAAAACTCAGAGTAGAAAGAGAAGGCATCCCCTGGTACAACGATGTTATCAACAGAGAGGGGGTACAGCCAGCAGAGGACAATCCAAAAGAAAGAAAGTCTCAAATTTTAGAACCATTGGAGGAGAAATATGAGGAACTACCTTTCGTTCTTTAATCAAATAAGCCAACAATTTAAGAATAATGGGAAAGACGGCAATTGCGACAAAAGAGAAGATTTAAGATTTGGGAATGGAATGTATATCCCATCAAGAATTAAAGGGAAAACAATAAAAAACTGGGCAAGGAGAACATATGAACGAAGAAAAAAACTATAAGTTCACTATCAAAGGGAAGTTGTGGAGCTTAAATGAAGTCATAGATAACGCTAAACAACATTGGGGAGCCTATAAAGACCCACATGACCAAATGATAGAAGATATAGGCTGGGCAATAGTTTCTTCTAACCCGGAAGTTATGGAACGAATTGGAATAAAAATTGCATGGTATGAAAAGGACATGAGAAGAAACAAAGATAATATTATAGCCGGAGGATTAAAATTAATTTTGGACGCATTGCAAGACGTTAAAGTTATAAAGAACGATGGATGGAAAGAAATTGGGACCTTGGATCTCGACAATTTTTATGTAGACAAACTTAACCCTCGAATAGAGGTAGAGATTTGGGAGGAATGATGGTAGATTACGTTTTATGGTTCACTGATAATATTTGTTGGCTTATGGCAGGAATTTGGCTCGTCTTCAGAGTAGTAGATTGGCTATTAGAGAAGTATGACCTGCGAGTAGGAAGACAAAGGAAACAGAGGAGGGAATACTATGAGCGATGGAAAACAATCAGAAGGAGGACTGATGTATGACGATTGGAAGGATAAAAAACTTAAAATATATTCTGTAGATTTCGAGTGTGTTTGGCCTGTAGGTTGTTGTCTTATACTTACAGCTTACAATTCTAACCAAGCAAGAAGAATAGCCCAAAAACAAATTACCCATACAGATAAATTTAAAGTCAAAGAAATAAAACTCGACAAACCCAAAACAATAAAATACCTGTCGGGGGAATATTAACCCATAACATCATCACCACATTCCCTCTCAAATGACATTTAAAAGCCCGTAGTGACGTTTTACCCCCTGTACCCATATCAAGATAGGGGGGTGTCTTTTAATCCCCAATAAACCAATAACTTAGAAAAATACCCATGAAATGAGAGGGCTCTACGGGGCTCTATGTAAGTGTGCTGTCTGTAACCCTTAAATGCTAAACTGTGTAGAGAACGGTAAAAACGACTGTACGCTGCAAAGAGGGGTTGCACTCACCCTACGGGAGCTCTTGGGGGGATTGAGTAGCCTTTAGCGTATTAGTTGTAGTTCTGTAATAGCAGTACGTGTGAGTATTAGAAAGACGGTTTCCCTCCCAGTGATCTCCTACGGTAGAGGGTATATATACGTTGTTTCAGTTAGTAGTTATTATTATATAATAGCTTAGTACGAGTAAGTATTATTACTAAGTATATATAATTAATATATAATATATTATATGCGTAAGTATCTCTAACACTCTCTTGCTACGCTCCGATTTGTTTTTTAAATATGTAATCATTGTAAGTTTGTAATCGTTACAATTTTGTAATGAGTACAAAGATGTAATTGGTACAATGTTTTATAGTATGAATAAATATGCATTTAAAGTGAATAAATATTCGTTTGTATTTAGATGTAAAGAAAGCTTTACCGTGTTGCAAGGGTTTGCGGAGTTATGCTCTATAGTTGTTGGTGTTTAAGGGTTAGGTGAGTAAAGGTTTTGATACGCTTTTCCATGATTCTTTTACACTATGTCTTTATATGGTGTTCTATGATCCTTGTGTTGCTTAGGTTCTGAGTTGACATTTTGGAACGGTTCTTGTATATATAATAAGTAGCTCTTTGAAAACTTAAAAACAAGCCAAAAAAAAGGAGTGTGTAAAATGGGGAATAAAAGTGTAGAGAGTAAAAGTATTAAGCAATACAAGGCAACGTTAAGCGTGGTGTGTGATAAACAATATAAGATACAGGCAGACGACAGGGAAGAGGCTATGAGGCAAGCGGTAAGCTTATTAGAAAGCGACCCCGATTTCTTGACAGGTGCACGAACTGAAATAAAGCTTGAATGTGAAGGGTATCACGAAAAAGCAAATTTCCGTTATTGGTTAATTAAAAAGTAACCTTAACAAGCCAATGGAGGTGGATATGGTACTTAGTTACTATAAAATAAATATAAACGAAACAGCTGCAAACAACCCCAAAGAAGCACTGGAGAAGTCAGAATTGTTTAACGTAATAAGCGAACAACGATTGACAAAAGGAGAGGTAAGAGAGTATTTGCGAGAACGCTACGGGGCTAAATTTAACTTACAAAGCAAAAGAGGCGTTTATGTTGATGGGAAAAATGGGGAAGCGAAACAAACCGGTGTACTATATTCTTATTGGAATAAAGACATATCACATAATAGCAAATCTTGGTATCAAACAGACTGGATTGAAATATCTCTTATAAAAGAGGATAGACAACCGATTTTAAACCTTAATAATTAGGCTTGTTCCTTGCGGGTTCGTCAGCATATATTGCTTGTGGTATCACAAGTGGCAGCCCGCAAGGGTTTGAATAAAGATAGTACTTTTTAATATGTTCATTGAAAGTTAAACCTAATGGAGGTGTGAGATGACTAAAAAAGAAGATAAAGAAAAATATAACGGAATGCTGGAAGCACTCCAAGAATTAGCTGTAGAAGTAGGACACAAAGACCCATATTTCAACAAAAAAGAATTTAAAGAATTACCGTTCAAAAAACGATTGGAGAAAATAGAAAACACTTACGATAAAGCCTACAAAGAGATTATTCTTGCCGGAGCTATTGATATAAGGAGTCTTGTATAACTAACAATTAACCTTACGGGTTCCCTTGCGGGTGCTTTTAGTAGTTTTCACGCCCGCAGGGGTAAAACATTTTTAAAAGTATTTTAGTATCGTTCTTTGAAAAATAATGGCACGGTGGCGGAAAATTTAAGTAGTTGGAAGACGCACCAGAAAGCTGGGGTAGAGAGAGGACGCTCTCTATAGGCTATATGCAGGTAGCCCCTACGTGGAGGTTCGAATCCTCCCCGTGCCACAAATATAAACATTATCGGAGGTGGATATGGTAATAATAAGCAATATACAGGCGATTAAGCTCATACAGGCACAGGACAGAGCCGAGAGGTTAGCCGAGAGAGTACTAAAAGAGTTAAACATTAAAAAGGAAGGTGCAAGATGACCGATATTGATAAAACAGTAAGGAAGATTAAAAAACTTTTAAAAAATCATACACAACAAGGAGAGCACTTAGAACTTGACCAAATTACAAAGAAAAGTTTTAATCTTTATCTTGTAGGTAGGTTTACCCATAGTAATAAAAGATACGAGCAAAAATATATTGCAACGGTACAAGTACAATAATATAACCCTTAAAAAGCGAGGTGTAAAATGGTAAATGTAAATATTAAAAAGTGGAATTATGGTAATTATTCGTCAGAGAACTATGGCTCACATTGTCAGGCCATTAGTATAGGCAATATCACTCTTTGGTTTTCTTATAATACAGTTATTGCCTTTAAAACTGATGGGCACTTGCCAAGAGTTATTAAAAATTATTGGAGCACTACAACAGGCAGACATTTAAACTGTATAGATGGTGGCAATAAGGAAGATAGACTTGACGCAGAGACTTTTGAGAAAGAGTTAAAAGAAGCCTTGAAAAAGCATAATATCGAGGTGTAATATGAAAAGAATTAATAAATATTTATACGGTTGGAAGTTATATGTCAACTATGGGCAAGGCTGGGAATATGAATATTTCGCAGAGACACGCCCAGAATATAGGAATATAAAAAGGGATTATAATAGGAATTGCGCTTACCCTCAAAAGTGGGTACTAACACGAGAGCTCAACCCTGATTATAAGAGAGGTGTTTAATATGGATGAAAAAAAGATAGAAGTATTTAAACAATACTTAGAAAAGATGATAAACAATGCGGGTTGCAATGCCGAAATGAAACAGGAAAGAGAAACACAAAGAGAATATTATAAAGGAACGAAAAGAGGTCTTGAATACGCTCTTGATAAACTTAATTGTTTAATCAGATTCCAAGAGGAAGAAGATAAAGGAGTTATAAGATGACATACTTACACTTTAACAAAACTAATGGCTACCCTTACGGCAATCCTCTTGACGTAACACGCCTTAAGGAGTACAAACAAGAGCGAGCACAAGCACGGGCTATTATGCACGGCTCCGGACACTACCCCTTAAAGACAGACGATGGCGAAGACCCGGCAAACGTAGAACACAGGGCAAAAAAGTTGGAGGTAATATGATAGCGTATAAAGTAGTACAAGAAGGAAAAAGAATAAGCAGAGTTATAGGGCACAGCAGAAGTATCTTTGTATTAAAATATAAAAAGGGTGAGACTGTACAAGCCCCTGAAGGAACAGCAGGAATTTTTTGTTTTAAAAGGAAAAAAGATGCAGAAGACTGGGCGTTTGGAACAATGTCAAGGTTTGGGGAGTATGAGATAATTAAAGTAAAGGGCAAGGGAAAGCCTTGTTATCCTGAATATATTTTACCTCATAGCTACACAAGAAAATTTAGGTTTTGGAAAAAATACGGGGTATACTATCCTCCCCAAGGGACTGTTTGTTTCCCAGCAGTTAAAGTGTTGGAATAGGAGGAGTAGATGCCAAATATAACCATTCACGGCAAGCGTACCGAGACCATATATCCCTTTACGGTACGGTACAAGGGCGAAACGATAACGGGGCGGTACATACGGATAAAAGAGGTAGATGAGGACGAGTCTCTACCCCTTAATGATTTCAGGATAGAGTTTGACGACGAGTCAACGGGACGTCTTGAAGAATATCATTTTGTGAATAACCATATAGAGCAAGCAATCGAAGACTATGAAAAGATACACAACTGAGTACTTCATAAACACCTCCACCCGTGAGCTCTTATGGGCTCACGGGTTAACTTAAAGGAGTAGATGTGATGAGTGAGAAGGAAATATTCGAGCCAACAACATTATATAAACCTTTACCAATAGGCTTACGTATGCGTTTCTTATTTAAAAAGAAGCAGAAAATGTTGACAGCAGATGGAGAAATAACTTTTAAATTTTGGAATGGGTATATGTATATTTTAGATTTCAAAAGTAACTTGGACCAATACGGGAAGTACAATGAGTGGCTTAAAGGTATATTGGAATATAAACCAATGACGGAAAAAGAGAAGAAAGAATTTTTAAGGGTGAACAATCCCGAAACAATTAGGAAAATTAAAAAGTTATACGGAGGTGAAGATGAGTGAGAAAGAAATAACGAGGAATGACCCTGTGTTAGATTTTTTAGATAGGATTGAAGAAATAAGTGACAAAAATGTATTGATTAGCATTAAAAATATGCTTGATATAAATTTAGATGTCTTGAAAATGGCACAGAAGAATAACCCACGATTAAAGAAAGATATTTTAGCGATTAAAAAATATATTACAAACGCTAAAAGGTCAACGATTAGCAGGATAAAACGGAGGTATAATGAGCATACAAAAACACGTTAGACAAGTACTCGATGAGTGGCTTGACGCTCCCCTCTTGACACGGGAGTATATCGCCGAGCAGTTAGGACACCCCTTAAACGGTAGTAGATGCGTGATTGATGGCAAGAGTATCGTTAGCGAGGTAAGGGAGCGAGTGTTTTGGGCACATGAGAAGAAGCCGTTTGACTCCACGATATTGCGGAAGATGCGAGCCTTGCGTGAACAGGGGTATAAGATTAAATGTATAGATAACCATAAAAGTATATACGCATTGGAGGAATAGATGGACTATAAGTATTTATTAGATGACCTTAATAGATATGAAGAGTTATGGGACAAAGCATCTCAAGGCAAGCAAGCTGTTGGGAAGGCACAAAGATGGCATTGGTTTGGATTGAATGAAGGGTTTAAATTTGCCATGAAAACCATTAGGGATATTATAAGACATGGCGAAACGATAGAAAAACTTATAAATAAATTATCTAATTTAGAAATAGAAAAAATTAAGGAAAAACAAGAAATAGAACGCAAAGCTCAGATTAAAGTATTAGAAGAGATACGGAGAGGTTTTGCAGGCAAGCCAGTAGTAGTTGCTGCCCCTATATTAGAAGTTATAAACAACATAGAAAATATTTTTATAAAGCCTATTGAAAAGAAACTCAAACAGTTAAAGGAGGACTCATGCAAATAAAAATATACTTTAGCGACCTTAAGCCGGAGAAACAGAGAGAGCTACTCCCTAAGCTCCGGGAATTTTTCGATGAAGAGATACCTATACCGTTGGTAACTTTTGACACCGATGTAGAAATTTTTGATAATGACCCAGTTATCCGCCACTTAATACAGCCGAACTTATATCCCTCAAATGATTACGAAGGACAAGAGGCGTGTGAACGATTGGAAGAGGAGGCACAGCTAAGAAGCGAGAACCAGGAGCCGGAGCCAGAAAGGGACGATGGCGATTTACCCTTTTAGGAGGTGGAATGATTCTTGTATGGATATTAATAAAGGAGAGACGATGCCAAGAGAATATTATGATGTGCAATTAGGACAATGGGTGGTAGGATACCCAGACCAACGGGATCCAGCAGAATACAATATAGATAGGGAAGAAGAAGATGAACCAGCGAGTAAAAAGGGGGAAGGATGAAGGATGTGAATAGAATGAAAATACCAGATGAATATTTGAAATTACGAAGAAAAGCGTATCTCTCAATACTTGAGACGGCAGAAGCAATAAAGGCAAAAGAAACAAAGAGGGCAAACTCAAAGGCATTGAAAGAGGATACCGATGAAACGTAAACTCGCTACTATCCTCGAACAATACGCTCAATACTCCGTGTTCATTTACATCCTTCTTTTGCTTATTGGAGGGCTTATCTTTGTAACGTGGCAATGGATAGCAACTCTTAAGGACAGCCGGAACGCTTGGGCGAAAGTGGCAGAAGTGGAAGAACTCGCAAGACATAAGGATGATTCGCTTGACGTGTTCAAACTCAACCATGCGGAAATTGAGATACATGATAGGCGGACGTGGAATCATTTTGAATTAAGTGAAGAACAGCAAGAAAAACTTCTACGTGGAGAGCCTTTCCTTGTCCGATATAGGAAATATTACGAACCCGATACGGAGATATTGCAAGATAGTTTGAATAGATTGAAAAGCTACGATAAGGCAATATCAGATACATTGGATTCATTATATAGAGAACGTGCAAAATTGGAAATTGAAAAAACAAAACTGGAAACTGAAAAAAATATATGGAAAGCAGTGAGTGAAAAATGGAGCGAATGAAAACAAAGCAAAAGTGTAAAAATTGTAAATACTATATGCCACAGGATAAATGGGATGGCAACTGTAACAATAAAGAAAATCCAGATTGGGCAGATACTGTTTATCAGGCAAGTTATGGCGAAGATTGTATTTATTATAAACCCGATACCCTTGATTCGCTGGGGGGAGAATGATGGCGTATGATATATACGGGAATTATTTAAAACCTGGGCATTGCGAAGTTCATCCTTGGGTTAATGAACCATATCCATGTTGTCAATGCATGGAGGAAGAATGGGACGAGAAAAGGCAAATGGATGAAGAATATGAAAGATATTGTAAGGAACAAATGAGAAAAGAATATATTAAACATTTAGAACAATCCCAACACAGCGAGGGGGGGGAGAATGACTTATTTTAGTGTAGAAATTTGTAGAATATGCGGGAAATTTTATAGGGTTTACCACGATGAAGTACGAGGAGACCCAACAGTTTGTAGAGAATGCGAGGAAAAGTCAGAGGAACAAAACAATGAATAATTTAATGGTGCGGATGGCTGGAATACGAGCAGGGGTAACAAGGCGACGGAACCCACGTGAGACCTTGACTCATAGTGTGGGGGAATGTAAGAGTGCAAGTCTCTTACTCCGCACCACAAATTGCGGGGAGGCAGTCCACAGGGGTACGCCCCTGAACACTTGCGTATTACGATACGGAAGCAGTCCTCCCCGCACAAACTACCTCAAATATGTAATATACCGTATGGCATCCTGCAATCTACATAAAACAGGTAGAATAAACACAAACCTTAACCCTTGAAGGAGGGAAAATGCCTTTTATAGAAACAACAATAGAGAATAATAAACCGAATAAAAACGAAATAGCAAGTAGTATAATTACAACAGAAGTTTTAACTGCACTTGATAATGAAAGAGAGGATAAAAAAATATTGTGGTTTAATATTCCCCTTTCTCTAACAGACCCTGACCGCAATATTTGTGTTACATTCAGAATAGATGATTTGTTGGAAGTAATCGGTAAGGCAATACAACGTACAGACAACTAAACAAAAACAGAGGGGTTGGCATTTTTTATATGTGGTAGAGATACGAGACTGTTAGCCCCTTAAACTTAGGAGGAGAAGTGAAAACAGTAAAAGAAGTAGAAATGGATATAGGGGGAAAAATGATGTTCTTTGTCTATGATGAAAAAACTGAAAGCACCAGAGAAATTACTATTAAAGAATTTAACAAATTGAAAACCGCAAAACAAATAGAAGTATTATTGAATACAATAATGCTTTTACATAGTCTCTTACGAGAAGATTTGCTAAGCATTTGGAAACGCATTGATAAGATAGAGGATAATTAACAAATCGGGGCAGGCGGATTAATGGGGAGATACGAAGTCCTGCGATTTGCCTGTCCCGGTGATTAGGAGGAGAGATGAGTATTAAAAAAATAGGGACGGTTAGCGATATAGACAATTTACTATGTGCTGATTGTTCCACAGTTTTAATTGATGGATGTTATGTTTATAAAAGTACATCTAAGGATATTCTATTATGCAGTGAATGTTGGGATATACGAAACAGTAAAAGGAAGAGACCTTTTTCCTTTAAATTTTTTATCCCATTCAAGGAGTCCAAAAATGAGCAGGGATGAAAGTGTAGAGAAAATAAAAAATATAATAACATATGGTTGGCATATAGATAGGTCAGATAAAGGAATTGCACAGGATATTTATGACGCAGGATTCCGAGACATCACGGATTTGAGGAATTGGTTGGATGAAAAAAATAAAGAAAAAATAGAAGAAGAAACATATAAGTCTTATAGATTAATTCGTGTAGATGATGTCCTTAAAAAGTTGGAGTCCCTATGAGCAAGGATGACGTGTGTGAGTGGCGATATGAGTCAGACGAATTCGGCGAAGGGTATATAACATCTTGTGGGTATGCGCATCAAATCAAAAAATATGAAGGCGATAGAAGAACAATTCAAGGGGACTGTTTACATTGCCGCAAACCAATACGTGTGATTGAGGAGGAGAAGGATGAAACGTAAGACCGGATTTGAAGAGATGTTTAAAAGGAACACAGATAAGACTTTAAGTATAATCAAATATATCATAGAAACCGAAATTAATTATGACAGAGATTTAGAAGTGCAATTCGATTTAGTTGATAGACAACAAGGGGAAAAACCGGAAAAGTTTAAAATATATCCTTTAACAGATGAAGATATATTGGCGATTTATGGATATGAAGAAAGCCAACTAAGTAATTCCCTTCAATTATGTAGATTAATTTATATAGTAAAAGAAATAAAGAGAAGGGCAATTGAGGAGGTAAAACAATGACTGAACGTGAGAAGGAATTTGAGGAGCTGGCAAAACTTATCAATAAAGAAACCTTCTTCTATTCCGAAGATGAAATAGGCTATGACGCAGAACAAGCAGCAGAGAACATTCAACAAGCAGGATATACCAAAAAGCACTTCCCGGTTGAGGAGTTGAAGAAGTGGGTAAAAAAGGAGAGGATTAGATTAGACGATTCATGGGAAAGTTCATGTGATTTCGATAAAAGAAGAGATGCAGGAGAAATTAAAATATTGGTTGAATTAGAAAGGATAATCAAGGAGTTTGAAGATGGGACTTAGAAATATCTGTACCACTCAGGAAACATCGAGGAAGTTGGCTGAGGCGGGCTTTCCGCAGGAAGGGGGGATTGCGTATTGGTGTAAAGAAAAAGAGAAATGGGTATTGTTGCCATATTTGCCTGGACATGAATGTGTGATTCATACACCTAATATAATTGATTGGAGAGGATTTAAAGAAATCGAAAAATATCGTGCATGGGATTTTGTTGAATTATGGGAATTACTTCCTGATAGAATAGAAGAAATAGAGGCAACATATTATTTAGAAATGGAAAAGGCTGTAGATGGGAAAGGAGTATCGATAGGGCACATTTCATGTGAGGCGGAAATGTTTAGGGATATTCAAGCAAGCAAACCCCAAGAAGCCGCAGCCGAGCTTGCCCTGTGGTGCGTGAAGGAAGGGTACTTGAAACTGGAGGAGGGATAATGTTTAATAGATGGAATCCCTTGAGTTGGGTGATTATATTCTTTTTCGCAGTGGTTGTGTTTCTTGTAGATTATGTGAATGAATTATTTTTCGGATGGTTTTTAACGCCATCGAGGAGGAGGAAGGATTGGGACAAAAGAATGGTTTTCTTTTTTTAATAATAATCGTGTTATCGGTTATCCTTGCCTTAATGAATTTCTCTACTATCCCATTTAGCGGTGGCGACAATTTTTCTTATTTCTTATTATCAAAAGCATTGGCACAAGGCAAAGGGTACGTAGAATTGTGGAAGTTTGGGACTCCGTTGCACACACAATATCCACCCATGTTTCCTATTCTTTTATTACCAGCGAGCTTGTTTGATTCGTATGTAGGGGCAAAGGTTATCGTCTTTCTGTGTTATATTTTGATGTTATGGTTCGCTTGGAAATTCTATCGGAAGATAGAGGACAGGGAAACTGCACTTCTTGCGTTTGGGATACTTGCATTCTCTCCCGTTGTGATTGAGTATAGTTCTTTAGTCTTATCGGAAATCCCTTTTACGATGTTCTCAATAATAGCCTTGTACTTGTATTCAAAGAAGAAATACGGACAAGCGTTATTGTTTGCGACATTAACATTCTTGACGAGAACGATAGGGGTTACTTTGTTAATGGCAATGAGTTGGTGTTATTGGAGGGAAAATAAATAAGAAGGAGCTTATAAATGATAAGAATATTTAAGAAATTTTGTTGTTGGATTGGATGGCACTCATATTTTGTTGGATTTGATAATTCTCATGCAAGTCTAAAAGACCCTTTACGATTTCTGATTTTTGCAAAATGTAAATGGTGCGGATATGAAGGACAAATAGATTCACAAGGAAATTTATTTTAACGGAGGTTAGAGATGGATGAGAAAATGATTGAACGTGAGAAGGAATTATTGGAGTTAAATGATTTAATTTTTAAGCATAGTAGCGAAGGGAGTCTTGGACTTTTAGCAAAAGCAATTCAACAATCAGGATATACCAAAGAAAACTTCCCAATTGAAAAACTGGAAGTGTGGTTGGAAAAAGGAATTGAAGTTGCTGAAAAACAAATTCCTTCTAAATGGGCAATGGTAGAAGTGCAAATAAATGCTATAAAAAAAGTCCTCAAGAAAATCAAGGAGCTTGAAGGTGAAACATAAGCCTTACCCTCTATTATTTTTCCTGTCTATCCCTGTATGGTTCGGATACACATACTGTCATGGGAGTTCCTACCTTGAGAAATTGTTTTATGTCAATCCTTATAATCCCGAACTCGGACAGGTTAATCTTTTAGGAATGATAGCGAGAGTGGGAGAGAGTATCTGGCTAATGGTTGTCAAGGTTTTCCCGCAAATGTTTTTCGGGGTAGTGGTTTTGTATCTAATATTGTTGGGGGTTACGCATGAATAAATTGCTATGTTTATACACAGGGCTTTATCTGTTAATGGTGTGGGTTTGGAACCCGATATGGTCAGCAGATAAGAGGTTTTATCTGCCATTGTTACCAGTCTTAGTGTTGCTTATAGCAAGGGGGATTAAACGATTATGAAAAAGAAATATCTGTTATTGGTTATTATGTTTCTTAATGCTTTTTGTCTTGTGATTTTTGGAAATCTCAGAACAAAAGAGGTTGCATATTTTAAGGGATATAAGAAAATTAAAGGCAAATATGTAGAAGGGGCAATATTCCAAGTGCGAAAACCACAAGCTTTTTATTATTTCACTGGGTATAAAACAATAGAAAAGGAGGAAAAATAGATAATCTATATTCGGAAGATGCGGAAAGAGCAGTACTTGGACTCTGTGTAATGGATAAAGATGTCTTACCTGATGCTATAGCGGAGTTAACTCCTTCTGATTTCTACGATACAGCACACTACAATATTTTTAAGGCTATTGTAGATTTATACGAAAAAAAAATTACTCCAGATATAGTTACTGTTACAGGGTATTTGAAAGATAAGGGTATATTAGATAGTATCGGGATAGGAGGGCCTGCTTATGTAGCTGGATTAGTAACGGGAACAATACATAGTTCTAATATTTATCATTATATTAATATCATAAAAGAAAAAGCTACGTTACGTAAGATAAGATTATTATTACAAAGTATAGGTGATAAACTAAACTCATGCACAGATGTAGAAGAACTGCTTAGTGAAACAGAGAGTAAGTTTATGGATATTCATACTCGCAAATCAGATTCTAAAGCAGAGAAAGTAAGTGATATAGCTATTAGGAGCATGAAAGTTATAGAAGAAAGAGCGCAACAAAATTCAAGATTAATAGGATTGCCTTCTGGTTTACGGGATTTAGATTACAGAACATTGGGGTTCCAGGATAAACAGTTAACTATTATAGGTGGCAGACCAAGTAAAGGTAAAAGTGCTTTGGGCTTGAATATTGCGGCCTATTTGTCTATGTATAAAGATATCCCCGTTGCTTTTTTCTCTCTTGAGGACAGTAAAGAGAGGATAGTAAGTCGGATATTTGCTTCTCAATCCCGTGTGGACAGCAGAAGGGTAAGGTTAGGCACAATGAATCCAGATGAGTTTTCTGCTGTAGCCCAAACGGTTGCAGAACTATCTTCTGCACCATTATATATAGCGGACAAATCTTACCTTAGTATACACGAACTAAATAGAACGGCACGCAAATTAAAAAAGACACACGATATTAAAATATTGTTTATAGATTACTTACAACTGATGACAGGAGAGAAAGATTCTAATAGAGAAAGGGAAATATCTTCCATTTCTCATTCGTTAAAGGCTCTGGCTAAAGAGTTATCTATTCCTGTTATAGCTTTAGCGCAACTACATAGGGTGGGGATACAAGGCAATAGGAAACCTAAGTTGAGTGATTTCAGGGAGTCAGGGGCCATAGAACAGGATGCTGATGTAGGCATACTATTACATAGACCTAATATAGAGAAGGCTTTAAGAGATGATTGGGAGGTTATGAATCTTATAATAGCTAAACAGAAAGACGGGCCGACAGGAGAAATATCTGTACTATTCCATAAGAAATATATGCGGTTCGATAACTATGACGAGGATATAGAGGAGTTAGAATAGGAGGATTTATGTATGAATATAAAATAAAGTTAGCAGTAACTATATCGAAAGAACACAGCATACACGCCATTAACGACACTATGGCATTAGAGCAATTAGTAAATGATATAAAAAAGGGGTTGACAAAAGACGAAAAGTTAGTATCTTATTGTTGTGAGAACATTAAAAAGGAGGAGAAAAATGGAGTTTAGGGTAGGGGATTTTGTTAGAAGTGAAGGCCAAATGGGGATTGTTATAGGTATTGGTAGTTGCCGTTCTCTTGAAGGGGAACTACCGATATACGAAATCTATAACTTAGAGAACGAAACTACTTACGGTTGCCTTGAGGGGCAAATAGAAGATTTATCAACAGAAGATAAAATAGAAATGTTACGAATATACGGACTCTTACCAGAATTAACAATTATAGACGCAATAGAAATAGCACGTACAGCTAAGGTGGAAGTGTTGGAATGGGTACAAAACGAAATGGATAGTATACAGATGAGTCCAATGCAATTAGGGTGCAACTATGAGATTGCAATTAAAAACAAACTTAAAGAACTAAAGGAGGAGAGGTCAGATGGTTAAAATTATCTACATAAACAAGAATAATAAAAAAACAAAGGGAGTTTTAAAAACTAAATATAACAATGGTTATTTGGTTGACATTGGTAACAACAACGTAGAATTTGTACCGAAGAAGGTTGTTATAGAATATATAAACCTTAAAAAAGATGGCAGGAGGTAAAATGTTAAAACCAGTAGGAAGGCGTATATTAATACAAACTTCAGAACCAGAAGTTAAGCAGACTAATATCATTATACCGGATACAGTACAGAAAGAACCTGAACGTGCTATAGTGATAGCGGTGGCAGAAGTAAAGAAAGACGATGACCCTTTCCCAGTAAAGGAAGGAGATAATATTATATTCGGCAAATATGGCGGAGTAAAAATAGAGTTTGAAGAAGAGGAATATATACTGTTAAGTGAAGATGATATTTTAGCTGTGATAGAAGAAGAGATAGTTGATTTACCATTTTAAAGGGAGGTAGGAGATGAGATGTGCTAAATGCAATAAGGAAATATCGCACTATGGTATTAAGAAGAATAACTTCTTTATGTGCTTTAAATGTTTTTTTAAATTAGGGTTAAAGGAAAAAATAGAAACATATTTACAACATTATAAACGGATAAAGAAATATGATAAGGTAGAATTGTTTAGTGGAATAAAGCATACATTTTACAACACTCCGAATATATATGTTGGGTCTGATTCTTCCGAAGCAGTAGAAGAAATGAGTTGGAGGAGTAATCATTTATCATGGTTTGTTGAAATATGGGTGAACGATAGATGTATTTGGCGAAAATTTATGGGGAATAAACATTATAAAAAATTTGGCAATTTAAAAAGGTTTGAAAAACCCTTATTAGAAAAGTTTATAGAGGATTCTATTGTGTATGGGTTATCTTATATGGAAAAGATAATAGAAGAACACGATAAAAGACAAAGCCAAATGGGAGGTAGGAGATGAGAACAAGAAGAGTTAGGCATGCAGTTAGCAGAATAGAAATGTTGTTACGAGCAGACGGAGTAGACGAAAAGTCTCACCTATATAGAAGTTGGATTATTTTTAAGAAAGCTTTTATAACAGAGTATAAAAACCAAATGTTTAAAGGAGGAGATAATGGCAAAAAGCAAAGGCAAAGAGGTCGTAGAATCAACTTTAAAGCAGACCCCAGCAAACTTAGAACCCCAAAAACATGAAGTGAGTCTATATAGTTCATACCAACAGCTTAAAGCTATAGCTACAGACTTACACCAGTCAGGATTATTTACGCATCTAAAAAATCCACAGCAAGCAATAGCAATAGTAGAATACGGTAGAGAATTGGGAGTACCACCTATGCAGGCATTGCAAACAATGGCAGTTATTAACGGTAAGGTAGGTATGGAATCCAAGTTACTATTGGGATTAGCTAAACGTATTGGATACGATATGGATATTGTCAAGAGTACCGATAAAGAATGTGTAATATCTTTCATTACACCATCGGGCAAGAAGCATAAGGTGGATTTTACTTTAGAAGAAGCTAAACAGATGGGTTCTGCCACAAAATATGATGGTACTTTAAAAGATGCCTATAAGAAACAACCAGCAAATATGTTGGTGCAGAGAGCTATCGCTAAAGCTGTACGTAGATTTGCACCAGAATCTTTATTAGCAGATGGGAGTGGAATAGGTATGTATACTATAGAGGAATTGAGTAACGGGGAAGCTACAACTGTAGAGGAATTAGCTGAGTTTGAGGTTATCCAAGAAAAACAAAAACCAAAAACCACACCAAAACCTACTACCAAGAAAGTTACTACACCCGCAAAGAAAACTGATAGTGGTTTAACTAAACCTCAAACTGAACTAATAGCAAAGCTACGCAAATCCCACGTATGGGCTAAATCAGACTTAATGCAGCAGGATAAAGATATAGCTAAAGGTATTAACGTAATAGATAAAATGCAGGAAACCATAGATAAACGCAAAAAAATGGAGAAGTGGATATGTGATGAAGCTGGTATTAAAGTAGAATTGAATGGTTATCTTTTGAAGTTCCTCACTGAAACATCTAACCCTGATATAGTAAGAGAAATACCTGACGAAATAAAAAATTGGGGACAAGACGAAACCCAGAAAGATTTAAATGCTTACTTGCATGACCTTTTAATGTATAATAAAGAATATAAAAAATATGTAAAGGAGGGCAAATGATAGAAGATAGAGATTTAAGTAAGTGGCAAAAGTTATTGTCCTTCTGGCCCAGCAAGAACACAGAGCAACCTACTGCGTTTATAAAAGCTCCAGAACAAATAGGGGAACTGATAGAATTGTTACAATTTCTTAAAGACCACGCTACCTTTGGAGAGGGTAACGGTATAAGTATAGGCTTGTTCAGGAATACAGATGAATGGATACAAGAGAATCCTAATAGACCTACTTGGAATTTAACTGCTAAAGTTACACTACCACAAGAGATAGAAGTTATAGGTGGGTATGATGAAAGAGATATGGTAGAGCCACCAGGAGATGATGAAGATTTACCTTTTGATGTACCAAAAGAAGAAACCCCAAGTGAAAAGAAATATCCTTGGGAATAATGGGGGTGCAAGGTGAAGCCTGATGGTAAGATATATTCTTACTGTCAGTACGTGGGTTCGAGTCCCACCACCTCCACAACAATTAAAGGAGAATAAAATGATAGATTTTAAAATAGTAACAGATGCAAAAGAGAATAATGCCAACACAATAGTAGAAGCTGCACTAAAAGCAAGTGATAGCGGTTTATATTTAACTCTCAATGGAATAGAGGTTCTTTTCCTGGATAGATATAGTGGTAGAACCTATGCTCAGACATTATCTAGTTATAGAGTTATGGAATTAAGGGAATCTGGTATAAATATAGAAGATAACGAATTGTCAATAACATAAAAGGAATAAGTATGGGAAAAATAAAAAAAATTAACAAAGTAATACGAAGAGATAGGAAGCCAGGGGAAGTTCTTACACGTGCTATGGCTATACGCTCTAATTGTATTTTATGTTGCGGTAATAATTCGGCAGAGGTGGCTAAATGTGGGGTGAGAGAATGCTGGTTATACCCATATAGATTCGGAACTCGACAAGACCCTGGGTTAGAAATAGAAAAGGAAGAATATGGGGATAGTTTCCCGGATGAGATTAACTATAGGAACCCCTCATAGAAGGTCGCCAGCGTGCAGATATATGGGTGTACGTTTTCTATTTGACGTTTTAAAACTTTAAAGGAGGTTTAGTATGGGTAGGATAATTTATAAAACTACAGAAGGCAAGAGAGTGCCAGGTGTAACAACGATTATAGGCAGTAATTTAGGTTGGAATAAAAGAGTGTTGATGAATTGGGCGAACAGGATGGGGCTACAGGGTGTAGATTCTAATAAATATACAGACGATAAGGCTCAGATAGGAACATTAGCCCATAAAATGATAATGGATTATCTTATGGGAAACATTACAGATACCTCTGACTACTCTAAAAATACTATTGATAAGGCTGAGAATGCCGTACTGTCTTTCTTAGAGTGGGAGAAGGGGCATAAGTTAGAACCTATAGCCTTGGAGAAATCATTAGTGTCGGATACCCTACTATATGGTGGAACATCTGATTACATTGGCAAGGTTAATGGTTCGATAGAATTGATAGACTTTAAAACAGGTTCAGGGATATATGACGAGGCAGTTATCCAAGTGTCCGCTTACACCCACCTTATATTAGAATGTGATGTTGTTGAGAGAATACAAGGTGTTAGGATATTAAATATCCCACGTTCAGAGGATGAGTCCTTTGTGGAGCGTATGGTTAGCGTGGAAGAATTAGATATAGCTTGGGATATTTTCAAACGCTGTTTAGATTTACATAATCTAAAGAAGAAAATGAATAAGAAAAATGACAGATAAACAAGTATTAATATGTAATATTGTGGGTTGGATATTACTAATTCTAACACTACTGGCTATAATTTTTTATAAGCCTGAAAGGAGTTACCATTATGCTGAAAGTATATGTTGCAGGTGCATTGAGCGGCAAGGAAACAGAGTATATTAAAAATATGCACCGTATGATAAAGTGGGCGAATAAAGTTAGGAAAATAGGGTTTGCTGTGTTCGTTCCCGGATTAGATTTTCTGATGGGTGTAGTGGTTGGGGATATGGAATACAGTGATTATTTTGACAATGGTCAACCATGGTTGAGGTCAAGTGATGCGGTGTTCCTTGTACCAGGATGGAAAGAATCAGAGGGTACATCTTTAGAAGTGTATGAAGCTACCCTGAACCACATCCCCACATACGAAACATTGGAAGAGTTGAAAGCGTTTAAAAAATCAAAGGAGAAACAATGACAAAAAAGGAATTAGAGGAAAAAGTAGAGGAATTAGAATATAGAATAGATGGCCTTGAACAAAAGATAATAACAGCAAAGAAACCTTTAGCACACGTATCTGTAGGAGATAGGTTCATTGAAAAGAGTGGTGAAGAATATATATTAGCATGTACAGAGATAGGTAAAATAGCTCTTATAAGTATTGTCGATGGCAATAGATGGACTAAACCAACGAAGGTAGAAACCCTTGGGGCTATATCTGTATTAGAATTTAAAAAAACATGGGGTACTTCAGGTGTATTCAAAAAGAAGAAAGAAGGAGGATGAGTGAAACTATATGAACTATTAGACCTGAGTAAAAATATATTCAGACAGGCAAGAACACTACAAAAAGGTAAGAACCATGACTATTCGGATGATGATGATGCTTTGAGTAATTTTAAAAAGCAGGCTATAATATGTGAAGCATTGGGATTGGATAACACTCCTAAAGCAATGGTTATGCAATTGCATGTGTTGAAACTTATAAGGATAACGAACTTATGGAGTAAGAAAAATGCTAACTATGAGTCTATAGAGGATTCTAATATTGATGGTATAAACTATCAGATACTATCAGAGGCTTGTAGGATAGATGAACAAGAAGAATAAAAACAAAGATGAGAAGTATAGGTTTACCATACCAGGTAGATTGCCTGGACTAAACGGAATATTAGATGCTAAAGGTGATGTGTATTATGTCGGAAACGGTAAGAGACGTTCACGATATACGGATGTGAAAAAGGAAGAACAGGATAGGGTTATTAAATGGCTAATAGCGTATAAGATACCCAAAAATTTGAATAAAATTAGTTTAGAGTTCTTCTGGTATGAACCTAACAGAAAGCGAGACCCCGATAATATTAGAGCCGGAGAGAAATTTATATGGGATGCGTTAAAACAGTATGGCTCAATCCCGAATGACAACTGGAAACACACTGGTTATGTTATCCACCATGAGCCTATATTAGATAAAGATAACCCACGAGTGGAAGTAATTGTAATTCCACATAAGGAGAAATAATGGGAGAAAAAGAAAAGTATCCGATAGTATTGGTGGAGTGGTATGACACTACATTTTATAATCAAATTTATTCTGACAGAGAAATAGAAGGGAAATTAGACTGTTCCCTATGTTTTAATGTAGGATATTTAATCTCAAAAGACAAAGAACTTGTAAAATTGGCTGCACATTATTATGAAAATAAATACAATGGTGAGGTTTCCTATACAGATATAAACATAATACCGAGAAGTTGTGTTGTTAGGATAAAAACACTACTTGACAAAACTACCTGATTTATGTATAATGCATTATATCAAAATGCGAAAAGAATAAACAAGGTAGAATAGATGTGTGATTGTGAATTTACGCCATATCCAGAAAATGATGAAGATTATGGAAAAGAGTCCTGGCATTTCTTGCGTACTTGTAAATTCTGTGGTAACAAATGGTGGGGGTTACATTGTCCACATGATGGCTATCAAAATCCTTGCCCTGAATGTGGGCGTAGGCCCGTACCAATAGAGGAGAAATAGATGGGAATGGAAGTTAGCGAAATTAAACTAAAATGTGATAACTCTAAATGTAACTATAGGATTATACGCAATGCTGACATAAGACCTGTAGTTAAAGGTGGTATAGTCTATGTTGTGGAACCACCGGAAGGATGGGTTGCTTTAAAAGGTAAGCTATATTGTCCTATGTGTATAGCTAAAGGAATAATAGATGGCGATTAATCTGGAGGTACAATGAAAGAAGGGATGATTTCTGTTGAGAATAAAATAATCCTTGACCTATGCGGAGGCACGGGAGCTTGGTCGAGACCCTACAAAGACGCTGGATATGATGTCCGGAATATTACCTTGCCTGAGTATGATATTATGAAAACTGAATTAGATGAGTCAGATATATTAATATTCAAAGGTAAAAAAACATTATATCTTTACCCGGAAAAAATTTATGGTGTAATTGCTGCCCCACCTTGTACTATGTTTTCGATAGCGCGAACAAATGCAAAGAAACCAAGAAATTTAAAGGGTAGCATGGATTTAGTTTTAATGTGCTTAAAGATTATTTGGATATGTCAGTACCAAATTAAAGGCGATAACCAACGGAAACCACCATTGAAATTTTGGGCTTTAGAAAATCCGAAAGGATTACTTGAATGGTTTTTAGGGAAACCAACTTACCAGTTTCAACCTTATGAGTTTGGAGATAACTACTCTAAAAAAACTTGTTTGTGGGGTAATTTTAATGAACCCTCAAAATTAGTTTTAATGCAAGCGCAAAAAGCAAAAAGGTCTATGAGCGACTTAGTAACTCCTATGAGTAACAATAGGGATTTTAAAAAGGTAGCAGAATTACGAGCAATCACACCCCCAGGATTTGCGAAAGCATTTTTCGAGGCGAACCGATGAATGATAAAATTATTGTTTTGATTGCAATAGTTGTTTGGTTTATAGTGATGTCAATAGAAGATTGGAACCCACATGAACCACCGAAAAATGAAAATGATGGGTTTCCCCCAGTTTAAAGGTGGCGAACCGATAATATTAATCTGGGGGTTTTGGAATAGCCTCCTCAATATCCTTGTCTAACTTAGCCTTCTCCCACAATGTAGAACATAACCCTAATTTTATATCGTGTAGAGATTTATTACTTCCTATACGCTTCTTTATTTTTATAGCTGTCTTATCAATTTCTTTACTCCTATACCTACATCTATCCATAAAGTTACGCTGTATTTCTTTTTTCTCTGGCTTTATCATTAGATACTCGACTTCGCTCTTCTTGTGAATCCATTTAATTTCTTCCAAAGTAATTCTAATGATATAACATCTTCCCTATTATGCTCAAGTATATAATCTAAAGAATCTTTATCCCCAGCCATAGCTTTTTGCCATACTGTAGGATTAAGACTATGGCCTTTAGCTGGTATATCAAGATAATTACATACTGTAGCTAACCTATTATTATGTAATTTTAAATATGGTTTAACCATATCATACACATCCTGAACATATAATTCTTTATACTTAGGGAAATCTACATCCCAATGTAAAGCCCTTGTTCTAATAAAAGGTATGTCAAATCTATAATTCTTACCCCAATATACTAAAATCCTATCAAATTTCTGTATATCTTCCACGAGTTTTTCTGTTATATTTTTATCAAAAGTGTATCGCTTTATGTCTTTAGGTTTTAATACTTCTTCTAATATTTTGCCATTCAACTCTTTAATGCAATAAGAAATCATATACCCAAAGGTAGCTTTCAGATTTGAGGCTTCTATGTCAAGAAACCCTATCTTCTCAGGTCTAACCATAATGTCATTGATACCTTCTTCACCATAATCTTTTTCAAAGCATTTGGGGTGTTCAGTGTATGGTCTATTATGGTTTTTACATCTATGGTTATACAACCATAGTATCTCTACTTTCTTAAAATTGTTTAAGTTTAACATTGGCCTCTCCTTTGTATAAGGTGGAGGAAAAAGGAGGAAAACCCCCACCTTGATAGTTTACTAACTACCAAAACCTTTTTTCTAATTTAATCCCAACTGACTTCTGTGTTGAAATAAATATGTCTGCCTTCAATCTCAATGGTATATACTCTATGCCAGTTTTCAATACACCTACATTCTCTGTACGAGATAGATATAATTCTCCAGATAATCCTGTCCAGTCAAAGTAGTTTTTATACATAGTAAAATGCAAATCATCATCTAATGCTGCTATTTGAAAGTCAGATACATGGGGATAAACATATTCCATGCCAGCATTAACTCCACAATATTGAGTCTGTACTGTTATATATTTACCATGAGCTTTTATGCTTCTAATCATGTGCTCATATCCAGGCTCATCGTAATATATACTATCATGTACTATAATTGGGTTGACTTCTTGTTGGGTTAGATGTTCTATTCCCTTTACTTTAGTATCTGGTTCTGGTCTATATTGAGGTTTACGTATGTGTTGAGTAGTGTATTGTGGTATGGAACTATCGAATCTTTGTACTAATGTATTCAACACTTTAAAACACCAGATAAAGATAAGTACTAAAAATATAAGCCGTATAAGTCCAGCTATGTTACCAAATAATTTATTAATTTTCTCCATTTTTTATCTCCCTTTTACTTTTTACGCTTTCTCTTTTTCCTTTTCTCTATCTTATTCATAGTGCCGTAGATATATTTTCTGGCTCTCGTAGAGGTGGTTGAACCAAACTTCTTGCGAGCTTCACGCTTTAATTTATTATGTAATTTCTTAGGCATATTTCGCCACCCGCATAGGAGAAAAAGGGTCAACATAACAAGTAACCTCATTCTTACGTATAGGCCTCATCTTAATAAAAGCATTCTGTCTAATAGCATCCTCTTCTGTTAAGGTTTTAGAACCTCCACCGGAAGCTCCTATTGATAGGTTTTCGTTAAAGCAATACTCAACATGAGAGATGGGATTACCATAAAACACAATACATCCTTCTTTCGGTTTGCCTACCTTCTGGTACATCTGTGATAATCCAAGGGCAGTAGCGTCTCTTTTGCGTGGGAATTTACCAACACTTTTAAGCAGTTCTATTACTAAACCACTACAATCAAAACCAGAAGGGTCATCCCCACCCCACTTATAAAAGGTTCCAATATAATGCACCGCTATCATAGTTGCTATTTCTCTTTCGGTCATAATTTCCTCCTTATGAATCCTCTCAAATAGTTTTTCGTACATTACTCCTAAAATGCTAATCTTTTCCATTCAGTATTTTCTTTTCATCGATGTCTTTCTTCATGAACCAGCCAGTTAAAACCAACAAAAACGGGGTGTATCCAATCTTCAAATAATCCCATGCCATCGAAGCTTGACTATCAGGGAACCCATGAAACACTCCACGCAAAAGAATCACGATTAATAAAACCCATCCGGCACAAATCAATATCCATTTCTTACTTGCATATTTACTCATTATTTACCTCCTATCCGTTTATCCTTACCATTTTCAAGACCTTTAAGGTAAGCGACACCTTCTTTTATTTCGGTTAATGTTTCATTTATAATAGTTAAGGTTTCCCCCATCTTCTCTATCATATCCGTATTTGTCCCTATTTGCTTCCATCGTATCGCTACTATTGCCACACAACTAATAGCCGCAATAGGCGATATTCCATCCAATATCATACTCAAATCCACGCTCTACCTCCTACCTCTACCTGTTCGTCTTGTGGTGCTACAACCACCTCGACCTCTGTTAGCTCTCCGACTTCTTCCACTTCCATTTCGTTTCGGTACACCTCTTGCCATTATTACCTCCTAAGTTTTATGGAGAAGCCCCCGCCATCATAACAACGAGGAGTCCAAAGGATATTACCTTTAGGGATGAATCTCTCCATTAGTTTATAAACCCTAATCCTATGCCCAATTCCATACACACATCCTTATAAGTGCCGATGTAAATTCCCTGAATGCAATAAAGTGCAAGAACTTGTCGGCTTGAATCTTCATCAAATATTTACTCCAAATCGTATTCCATTTTAAAATCATCTTAATTCCCATTAAGTGAATCCTGCTCAAACTGTTGTATTAAAGTTTCTAAAGAATCGTATGCAGTCCTTAAATCAATCCAGCATTGAGTCGCTTCCTTAAAAAGCTTTTTCTTCTGCGCCCCTGTCAGTTCCACAGTCAATGAATCGCTACTATATATGATATCTGATACGGTTAAAACCTTCCGCAATGCACCTGCCTTATATTGCACTTCTGTAACCTGTTCTGTTATTTTCGGCATGAGAGAATAATTTTCCCCGAACCCAAAGAGTATTATGCTTATTGCTAAACCACTTAAAACTATTTTTTTAATCATCTTTGCCTCCATTATGGTTGAGCCCAAAACTCTTGAAAGGCTGAACCATCATAAATCCAAACCGTGTCTTTTACACCAACTGAATCGTAATATATATCACCTATTATCGGACTTCCAGGTGCAGAACATGGTTGTAAATTCAATACATTTTTCAAATTTAGTCTTGTACCTGTCCATCGTAATGTCTTGTCAGCAACCGTATAATCGAAAGTATCGGTTGCGCTAAAAATTAGAAAGTCATTTGCGTCGTTATTATCTTGGTCTAAATACAATATATTACCATACAACCACAAGTTATATCCATCTTTTATGCGTAAAGTTCTTTGAAATAAAAATGGATTCTTTCCCCCAAAATTCAAATACAAATCATCCTCCTCTATCCAGTTCTTATCTCCGCCTGAGTGTTCAAATATCACTTTCGGGGTTACAACAGAATCTTCTACATTCGCATAATTGGTTGTTAGCGCATCCGAAACCATTGTAGCCCGATAAGTAATTGTCCCAAATAGTTTATTGTTTACCATATCTGACCCACCGACAGCGAGAACATTGCTTCCAGTTTGATACCCATCATAATCCGCACCATCAAAAGTACACTGATAAGCTTCAACAGTAGAATTATTTGTTGTAGTTGAAGTAGAAATAACTGCTATATCAAAAGGAGTTCCAGGCAAAGCCTTACATACCGAAGCCGAAAGGTTGAGGTCTAAAGTATTTGCGTCATTTATATTCTGAGAGGCAAACGCATAAGCATAAGTCGCTGCACCTTGTACTGTACCAGTTACATTAAAACCATCTATAACAGCATCTTGCGTGGTAGTATTATCATTCCAGAAATATACACCAGCCGCAGAGGCATCGGTAGAGGTTACATAAAAAGTCAAATCCCTCATAACAACACTTGAACCTTTTACATCAAACCCTTTTTGAGCACCAGTACCCTCTTGTATTACATCCACGTTATTAAAAACTACTCCTTGCAGATTATTAGCTACTTTAATGGATGTTGCGGCATCACCAGTTTGATTTATTGAAAGGTCAGCTATACGTACATTATCACTATTTATCTGGAATACAACCATATCTGCGGCAGAAGAAGTTAATAATGTTCCATGACTTCCAGTTGTAGGAGTTGTATAAAAACCAGCATTGCCTTGCCCTACTATATTTAATGGTTTATCAATTACGATTGTGTCTGTAAGGGCTTCTATTATACCGGAAGCCAATCCGATTGTAGCACCAGAATCCGAATAATTGACGTATGTTTGTATATCTTCCCCGACAGGAACCCAAATAATATTACTATTAAGTAATTCTACAACATCCTCGAAAAGTAAAATGCCGCCATTATGAGAAATATGGCCATCAGACGATAGATTCAATGTATCTCCCAATGTATCCCTTACCTTAAATATGTTTTGCGAGTACGAAAATAATGGCATTAATAACAATAACAATAAAAACTTTTTAAACATTTATCCTCCTCTAACCTGCATATTAAATCTAATTGGTGGAGTATCTATACTTGCCATAGAAGCGTTTAAAGTAAACCCGCTGTCTGAACAAGCACTGATAAATCCCATGCAATTCTGTCTCGGAGCCAATCCCGCTACACGGGCATCGTCTATCATCGAAGGCAATAAACTTCCACCCACAGCCACAAACTCACTCCAACTATAAGAATGTGAATCTTCTTCCAATAAAACACCTATATCGTAAACCTTTGTATCATAACTACCTACATTAATATCTTTATAATAAAAATATTCAGGTGGGTAGTTTACGGTAATAGTACCATACCATAGTTTTCGTGTACTGTCATCAGCTTTATCCCTGCCAGTAACGAATATCCCAAAATCTACAGGAGGGTCTTTTATACCCTCTGAAAACAGATTAATATAAAATCCTTCATCCCCATAATTATAAACATATCCGGCTCTATCATCCAAGAAATCTATATGCGGTATGAAGGCATCGTATATCATATCAGGCATAGCCATAGCATATCCTGCTATCTCTACACCTATCTTTACTGGTAAATCTTTTATACCAGTTGCACCGCATTTAACTGTCAACGAAGTGTCATTATAGGACACTAAAAGCACACTTCTGTCATCCCAAGGCACAATTATCGGAGGCATAGCCATATTAATTACAGAGGGAAATCCCAATGAAGCATAGGTTATTGTTTGCGGGTCTGTGGTTAA
>Ga0315549_1000244_pt1 | contig 67755 bp, 53 predicted proteins | sample SalMarSW160200MG_FD_203101 | JGI IMG/M metagenome (GOLD analysis project Ga0315549, IMG submission 203101) | Salt marsh sediment microbial communities from the Plum Island Ecosystem LTER, Massachusetts, United States - Salt Marsh Sediment SW1601-200 ...
GCCTTGAGCTCTTTTGCCGCTGCTTCGTAATTGGCCGCATAACGATATGTCGCTGCTTTTTCCATGTTGATGCTCAGAGTATCCGCCTGGTGTTCGAGGCTTTTTTGAAGGTTTTTAATCGCCTCGTTGAATTCACCTATGCGGCGTTGGGCAAAGGCCAAGTAAATGAATTTTTCCTTGCAGTCCTTTGCTTTTTGGAGTTTCTCGACGGCTTCGGCATTTCTTCCGAGAATAAACAGGCCGATGCCCAATGCGTCTAACGTCTGTTTCGAGGTCTCGGACATATGAGCTTCCACCTGTTGGCTGAAATCCATAATATTCTTTTCGCTGGAATGAACCTGTCCGGCCAATGTTTTTAATTGCTCTAAAGAGGGCAATGTTTCGCCGAATAAGTCAATTACCGTTTCTGCTGCTACTTGTTCCATTGGAATTTCTCCCATTTTCACACTGCGTATTTCGTATTGCGTTCTTATACATCACGCATAAACAAGCGGCTATTATAGTAAAGCCCCAAAGATTTGCAATAGATTTTTTAACCACCCCCCTTTTACAGCTAATTCTCGGCCCACACAAAGAAAATGAAGATATAGAAAAACGAATGTTTTACTATGACGCTCTGATAAATAGTTGAATTAAAAGAGCTTATAATGTGGTGTTGTGGATATTGTTATTTTGGAGCGGAGTATAGTAGTGGGAGTGGTATGTAAATAAATTAAACAGTATGTGACTGGTGTCATCTGTGCCAAGGATAAAGTTGGTTAGCTGTTAGTTCAGGAAAATATTGATACTCTCTTAATTCCTCTTTGTTAAGCATATACCATTCATTAAAAGCATAACGTCGATAATAATTAGAGAACTTCTCCCTAAAGTGTTCATATGCTGTATCATTTAATCTTCCTTTTCTGTTATCTTTAATTATCTCAAGCACATTTCTTGCTACTCTCAGCGTATGTGAAAACACAACAGCTTTACATACTTCAAATCCGATGTCATCATCAGGTGGCAAATAAAAAAAGTTATGTATTTTCCGTTCGTTACTTAACAGATTCTTTACCTTTTTTTTAGGAATCTGTGTTTGGTAATCTTTGAAGGATGGAATTTCTGACAAATTCTTGATTTCAAATAAGGTGACATACTCTTTCCTTTGTGCATCGCAGCTTTGAGTTGCTACAATCGCTGGCACTAAAGTTATTCCCAAAACCGCTGCAACATCTTTCTTGTCACGTACTAATTCTTCCCAAGAAATACTGGAGATATGGTCTTCTTCCAGAATAGGTAAGTCTGGTGATAATTCAAATTCAATACGGGGAACATCTATAAAAATATCGCCTTGTTTAATAGGTGCAGATGAGGCTGGGAATTCATAAAGCATTTACCAACTCCCCGAAAATCAATCATCTTCCTCTAATAATAATTTCCGCTTTTTCGCTTTTATGATAGCCTTTAGAACTCTCATTCGGGCTTGTTCCAAGGTTATTGGATATTTACGTGAAGGTTTTGTGTCTATATTAGGTACGCTCGATTGTACAGTGCCCGTAGAAGATATATGAACAGAGGCAGTGATGGTTGAACGTGCTTCCTTCGACTCTGGTAAACCATGTTCACTTGTGGGTGCATTATGAGATAGAGGCTTTACGCTTTCTTCTGTATTTGTTTCAACATTTTCTTCAATCTCATTTATATTGTTATCTTCACTTGAAACTACGTTACTATTTTCATTTCTAATCATTTATTGAATTCCCCTTCCAAACATCCATGAATTATACCATCAAACCCAATATGAATTATGTCATGTGCCTGTTGAAGCCATTCTTCAAAGCCGTCTGGCATTTCAGGTACATCTGCTTCTGCTGATTCAAACATGTGCTTCCATACTATTGCTCGTTCTTTATTCTTATGTCCAGTATCAATCCGAAGCGCTACAACACCAGCAGGCTCTTTACACCTCAACGAAGTTCCCAACGAGTAATTTATTGGAAGTTCTTCTATTTTATCGTCTGCCAAAAAGAAACTTGGTATTTCTGTTCTTACATGCATCTTTTCGGAAATAAACTCTTGCACTTTGTTTTTAGAATAGTCAAATTCATAAGCGTTAATGTACCGAAGTCGTAAACTGATTATATTCAAATCATCTCTCTTAGGATAAGACTCAAACAAAATGTTCATTGCTGTATTGGCTTTAGGTTTGAAAGAATTAAAAGTATCATATTTATTTGTTTCGTTTACCGCCATTACACCGGGTCCAATTTGAACTAATGGCCATTCATTTTCACTTACTCTAAAACGATGTTTGATTACACTCCCGGTGACATCATCGGGTATTTTAGATGCAGGCATTTCTTCATGGAACGGGTACTCTGATTGGATTTTGTTATGAAATACGCCCAACAGGAATTGATAATGAGGGTCATATTTTCCAATGGGTGTTGAACTTTTCAGTTCCCACTTTACTTCAAGAATTGCTTCTGCAAGCGGTGGATTCTTGAATGCTTTCCCACTCATAATATCTCCTAATGCCCCAAAAAATGCTTAGTTTATGAATATTATAATACTTTTTAGCAAACCATAAGTCAAGTAAAAATAAGATATTCCACGAAATATAACAATAGGTTTTTATATTTATATAGACCAAAACTCTATAATGTTCAATCGACTTAAGGAGTAGTTAGATGCATTTTCTATGGTGCTTTACAGGAGATTAGGTATCTTCATGTGCTTCATGTATTAGTTTAATCCTCACATACCGAACTCGAATCGATACATATAATTAACATTGTAAATAACAGAATAACGGATTGCCTTTTCATAAACTCTATATCCTTATATTTCGTTGTGAAATCTGTCTCTGAAACGAAAGTTATGCTTAAAATATGCTACAGTTTACTTTGCCAGTCTGTCAATTGTGGTAACTACGTATTTTTGGGCAATTTTGGTGGGCTAACTCGTGCTACGTAGCGAAGCTACTTCGCAGAGTAGTAAGCCCACCCTACCTTATATAAAGGCGTATCTGCCGGGCTAAATATTGATTATGATTTTGAGGATTTTTGAAAAAAGCATGAATTTTCGTATTTAATTGAAGATTGCCACGGCCTTAAAAATCAGGCCTCGCAATGACCTGGAGTTCCTAATGCCCTAAACGCAATACGCTTGAGTGGCTTGTCATTGTCATTTTTTGCCGAAAAACGCGGATTTTGGTTGTATTAATGCGGTTTTTGGGATACAATTACTATTAGCGTACAGGGAGTAGCGGATAGCGGTTAATAAATTAAAATGCAAAAATCAAAACGCAAAATGACAATTCAAAAATCAAAAATTCCATATTTAGCCCCAAGGCCAGCCTTGGGGGGATAAAAAAATGCAAAACAAAGCCAATTTGGGCTGGGTCCAAATTGGTTTAAGCTCTTTGATAATAACATAATATGGCAAAATATAGGGATTTTATCAGCGAAAAAACAAAGCCAATTTATTGGCGTTTAGCGTATTGCGTAAACGAATTTTAAAAAACACCCGGCTTCGTATAACTTCGCCGAGGTAAAAAGCCAATCCGGCGTCGTACGATTTCTCCGGGCCAAGTCCGGCGCCGCTTTCGGCGGATCTATTTGAGCTTGATAAGTGCGACCCAGTCTTTGTCGGTTTCTGCCGGTGGGGAGCCGATTGAGGCAGGGCCGGGACCGGTTATTTTGGTTACAGTGCCCGTTTGAAGTGGGCCGCCGATGCGTGGATTATACCATTGCACTGTAAATGTCGAGGAGTACTTGCCCAGATCGAGATTCGTTGTTCCGCTGGTCGGCCCCTCGGGGGCAGGCAGATATATAGTGTAGATTTGGCCGAGCTTGGCAAAACAATATCCGTCTTCGATGGAAATTAGTTCATCGTGGCCGGTCATTTCGGCAAAAGGCAGATACCGGTGGAAAAATTCCAAAGCGTATCGGGTCAAGTCCCATAGATGGTCCCGGCTGCGCCAGTCTTCGCAGTTGAGGTCGTTATGTGCGAACTTGTAGCCGAAGTACCATTCACAGCCTGCTCCGCCGGCCATCAGGTTGCCCCATAAATGTTTCGAGCGGACATCATCGTGCCAATAGTCGTTCGCATCCGGTTTAACGCCGGTATCGGCAGGACCGATTTCGTCAAGGCAAACAAACCACGGCTTGCCTGTGGATGCGGATTTCTCGATCCATTTGAGGGTCTGGGTGTGGGTATCGTTAGTCTGTAACGATGGACCGTCGAAATATTCGTATCCGAGCAGTGGGCTGTAAATATTTTCGTACCTGCCGGGAAACGTATGGCAGACAATCGGGTGATCGTACGGATCAAGCTCTTTGATATATCGGCAGAAGGCCTTACGCTGGTCGTCGGTATTCGTGTTTTCTTCGCCGAGGTTCCAGACCAAAGCCGGATGATGAGCAAAGCGGGCGATAAGTTCCCGGTAATAGAGTTTTCGCTGCGGGCCGAGCTCGCCGCCGTCGAGGCCCTGGTCGTTCTCGGTTTCCTGGGTGATGGCGTGGAGCATTAAACCTAACGTGTCCATGTGCGAAAAGACGATCTCCCACTGGTCGAGCTTGCTGCAATCGAACCGGTATTTTTCGTTCGGGTCGGTCCAGGGCCAGACGTCTTTGCCGTCGCCGCCATCGAGGTTATAGCACATGAAATAAACGCTGTTCATCCCTTCGGAGGCAAGGTAGTTGAGTGCACCGATGATTCCTTTGCCTTTGTCGTTTTTCCATGTCGGATCGCCGGGGCGCCAGTCTTTAATGTGCGGCCGGTATTGATGGATGAATTCGTCACCGGTGGCTTCACCCTGCCGTTTGAGTTCGCCAGCATCGAAAGTATCATCGAAGTCTGCATAACCGAGGAAGTTTTCGGGACTGTCGGCTCCGCCTTTGAGGAAATATTCACCGGTCTCGGCGAATTGAAGATAGCGCTTGCCGACATATTTGAGAATTCCTTTGGAGCGGAAATCACGGCCGGTTTTGTCACTCGGACCGACTGTGAAAGTCCCGCCGGCGCCGTCGAATGCTGTCGGCGATCCGGCATTCGGGTCGTTGCTGACCGCAATGTCACGACCTGTCCGAAATGAAGCGGAGTAGTTCCATTGTCCCTGTTCGTCCGGCGAAAAGTGTACTCGCCATTGATTGCCCGATTTCGCGCTGGTTTGAGCTGCGTTTCCGTCGGCGGCATAATAGCCGGGAATGACGTATTGCTTGTCGCCTTTGTAAAAGGTGACATTTAGACGGTAATCCCGGAAAGGATTGGGATCGGCGGTTTCATTTGTTTGCGGGCCGGAAAAGGTTAGCGTAATCTTATGCCACTTTTTCAGCTCGCCGGAAACGGTAGCTTTATTTTGACCGTGGGAAATGATTGGGACGGTAAGAATGAAGCAAAACGCCAACGATAATATCGTTTTGTATCGAATCATGTTATTAATTCTCCATATATAACGGATGGAATAATGTATAGATATATTACAGGAAAGAAAAGAGGTTAACAACAGGAGCTTGCATAAAAAAAAACCGGACCTATGCGGCCCGGCCTTTTTCCAGTGAGGATTCAGTTGTGAGATTATCGACTTTATTTCAATTCGCCAACCGACCAGACAACTTCGGTTCCGTCGCTAAGAATGAATCGCTCTCGCTTGAAAGTAAATGTACGACCTTTTACCACCTTTTCTTCGGTGCCAAGATATTCTCCTTCTTCTGTCTGTCTGAGGTGGCGGAATTCTTCCCAATCGGCTTCGGTCAGGTTCGTCTTAAATTGCCCTTTGGGTGTTCCGATGGAGTGAGTTACTATAGTTCCGTCCGAAAGGGTGAGATTGTAGGTCTCGAAAGAGAAGGTTATTCCATGCACCTGTTTGTCCTGGAATCCAAGGAAGTCTCCTTCCTTGAGCTGTCGGAGCCGCCAGATTTCCTGGGTTTGCTCGCTATTGAGAATTTTTTCCGGCGGAATCAGTTCGGGATCCGATTCACCTCTTGTCTTTTCTCGCCCGTCGGCCAGTATATATTTGTATATGCAGGTTCTCTGGAGCTCGCCATCGACCAGTGTGTCGATAACTCGTGTCAATTGCCTTTCGCCTTTCTTGCGAAGTTGATCTATTTCTTTATGAACTTTCTCGATTTGAGCTGGATCTACGGGTTTGTTATCGTCGTTATCACCTTCACCCATGGTTATTGAACGCCCATCGGAAAGAGTGTAATTATATTGGAAGGTCCTGTCAAAGTGGCCGTTCACCTCGATTTCTATCACTCCCACCAATTCTCTGGCGTCCTGCCGGCGCAGCAAGTCAAGTTCTTCCAGGTCCCTCTGCGCCTGCTCAACATCGGCAGTATTGGCCGAACCCAACGTAACAGAACGAGAGCGACTAATTACTATGCCCTTTGCGGTTCCATTTGCATCCGTGTAGGTTCTATCGTAGATAATTTCGGGTTCCGTGCTGAAGTGATATACGCCATTGCTGTCCTGACCCTCGAAGCGATATCGGTAAATCTTTATACCTACAGCAGTCGCGATGGTCCCGGCAAATATTACAAGGGCTAACACTGCGGCGATTTTCCAAAATCTGATTTTATCCGGCATTGTTTGTTTCCTTTCAATTTCATCGAGAACCTCCCGGCGCAGTTTCTGCCGGTGTTGATATGATACATGTTCCGGCGGGATGACGCCCTTGAGGTATTTATCGATTTTATTAATGTTCTTACTCATGGTTTTGTTCCTAATTATTCTGCTATGATGCCCCAACTCATTAGGATATCCTGTAACCGTGCCAGCCCGCGGTGCAATCGGGATTTGACAGTGCCTTCTTTTGATCCGGTGATCTTGCATATCTCGGCGATCGCTTTATCTTCGAAATATCGCAGAATAATCACCGTGCGGTACTTCAGCCGCAATTCCAGCAGCGCCTTGTGGAGTAAAATGTACTCTTCTTGGGCCTCGATATAGTCACTGCCTGATGGTTCGCTGTCTGCAAGCTCGCGGTTCTGCTTTTTTTGAATCATGGCTGCGACGCGTTTTTGCCGCCGCCAGTGCATCCTGACTTCATTGGTAGCGATATGAAAGAGCCAGGCCCTAAAGGGAATTTGCCGCCATTGGTAACACCTTAGGTGCTGAAAAGCTTTAAGAAAGACATTTGATGTTAAATCCTCAGTTGCGACACTGTCAAAAGTACAATGGTATATATAGCCGAGAATGTCGCTGTAGTATTTGTCGTAAAGCCTTCCGGCGGCCTCGATATCTTCCCGGGCTGAAGCGACTAACATCTTATCTTCGTCTAAAGTTTCAGGCCGAGATTCCAATTGGCACTCTACCACATCGTTTGCCATACTTTTGCTCCGGAGTTCAGTCTTCACCTATTATAATGCACAACTCCGGCAAAGGTTGCATTTTATATCTGTCTGTGCGCACAAAAAACCGGGCGCTACAAACCCGGCTTTTGTGAATCGGTATTTTTGTTTTTCTTTTGTCGCTTATTGAGTTGTAAAAATATTCGGGTCGAAGAACTTGGCTTCTTTTTGTTCCGAGTAATCAAAAAAGAAATCGCCGAACTCGCCGTTTCTCGGGTCATGAAAGCAAATTCGAACGGGCAGCTTGCTGTCACGAAGAGCCCATATCGAAATCCATTCCGGCGTTTCCTTGTGTTTTATTTCGAAAATGACGGTTTCTTCTGATGCTGCGGTATCGGCGGTTTTGACAGAAGTAATCCCGTCTTTGGAAGGGATGCTGTTAATAATTGTATTGAGCGAAAACCTTCCATCAGAGTGCAGGTCCTCCAAAATGAAGCTTATAAATCCCGTCGTATTCGTTGGCTGCCTGGTTGTTTTATCGAATGCTACGATGTTCATTTCCCCGTTCGAAAAATCGGCAAAAATCACCTTGTCTTCTTCGTGTGCTCTAATAAGGGAATCGTCGGATTTCCATATCTCTACTTTTTTAGCTTCAGCCGAGGTGTCATAGCTCAGGTAAATTGTTAAATTAAAGAACGGCACCGATTCGAATTGCTCGGTGATATCCGCCAGAGCGATAGACGAACTATCTTTGCCGAAGTGGCCGATGCCTATTAACACTGCGATAATTATCGCTGCCGCAGCGGCGAATTTTGTCACTGGACTTTTCATAATCATGTTCCTTATCATTGGCGGGCGTTTGGTTGCCGAATTAGCACCTGCCCGCGAGGTTAGCATTTCAACGGCCTGGGGATGTTTTCGCTTGAAGTTTTCGAAATCGGCCTGTGGTTTTTTTGAGCCTATAGTTTCGCTCAATACCTTGTCGAGCCATTTGTTATTTTCAGGACGTTTCATAATCATCTCCCGTCAAGCCGTTGTGTTTCAAGTACTTTGCAATCTTTCGTTTTGCCCGAATCAATCGGCCGTTTACCGCCTGAACAGAGATATCCAAAACCTGTGCTATCCGCTCATAAGGCAGATTGTCGTAATATCGCAGAACAATCAATTCCCTTTCAGCCGGCGAAAGCTGCCGGACGGCACTTTGAATCGCTTCGCGGCGGTGCTCATCGGGTTCCGGATATTTATTCGATTCCTGAGCATCGGAGGTAATGTCCTTGCCTTTGGACCTTAGCATCTGCCGTGCCGTATTGCGGCAAATCCCTGCCAGCCATGCAGCAAACTTCTCTTTACTTTTCAAACTCTCTATGTCACGACAGGCGATGGCAAAAACTTCCTGGGCTGCATCCTCTGCGAGATCTCGGTCGGCCAGCATCGAGTATGCTAATGCCACCATCGGACTGTGATAACGCTCGTATAGAATTCCGAAGCTTTTCAAATGGCCGTTTTGGGCGGCTTCAACTAATTGTGTTTCTGAATTCAAATTCACAACCATTAACCATTCAAAGAATCTGCTGATACCCTTGTCTTGAGCATTGCCGAATAGAAGCTTCTGTTATTATAGTGTAATTTCGCACTCGAAATGTGCGCAAAAAATCTCTTTTCTCCGCATTTATTATGAAGAATCAATTGATTGTTTCTTTGGGAGTCTGTTTTCAATTGCTATGGGGGACAGGGAACTTTTTGGAAACATCGTCCAGGCTCAGAATCCAGTCATTTCCTTCGGATTTTTCTCCCGGCGGATCAAAAGTCTGCGTACCTTTATTTTCGAAGTTGCTAAAAAATTGCGATTTGCCGTTAATCTGTTTGCTGCTTGCTGAAAATGCTTAACTGTACTAACATAATTAAAATATATGTTACTTTGGGGCAGTTCCGGCGGAGGATTTACTGTTTTTGGGCTTACTATAATACCTTACAAATAAAATACTTATACAGGTAGCACTCGTGAATCTACGGTATGATTTAAAAAAGTGATTTTTTCAGGATAAAATGCACTTGACAGACCGGCATAAAATGTCAATTCTAATGTCAAGGTTTTTTTACAGAAGTGAGAATATATTGACTTTATTGAAAGGGGGCGAAAATGGGGCCGTCAAGGAAGCTTAAAATCCCGATGATTGTTCTTGTCTGTATAGGTATTGTTATTATCGCCTTTACTTTTAGTTACGGACAGGGCACTAATCCGAAACCTTCCAGTTACTCACCGGTAGTGATTAAAGAAGATTTCGAAACTATCATGGCAAGGATGAAGGCCGCCAAGCCGGAAATTATGAAACGCCAGATGGACCTGCTCGAACAAAGATACGATTTGTCCAACAGGCCGGCCTCGGGTGTCACTATGTCTCGCGGCAAACCTGTTCAGGAGGGAGTTCGCGTTAAATTACCTGCAGGCCTGACCTGGTCGGCGCTTGGCGAAATGTCACCCGAAGAAATTCGTGGAAAAGACCTGTTCCCGAAAGGCTTTCTGCCTTTGCCTCATCCAAATCACAATGAGGGAGGTATGTTGTTCCCGCAGTTCGTAATCGATGAAATGAAAAAGCAGGAAGGGCGGGATTTGACTCGTTTCGACCTGGATTTCGATCTGCCGGACCTTTTTCTACCTGAGTTTCCGGCGGCGATTTTCCTTACGACACGTCCGGACCTCGGGGATGTCTCTCAGGGCAAGGTTGTCACTATCGATAATTACTACGAGCTTTTTAACGGCATTTTGAATCCGAAGCAGCTCGAAGGTCTTCGTCTGCTGGTCACGCCGTTCCCACAGCAGCAGTTTAACCAGACCGAAGACCGCCGCAGCGAACGTCCGAGCAGGGGAGTGACCTGCTTCGATTGTCACTCCAACGGCCATACCGTGGCGCCGACGCATTTGGTGGGTGACATACGGCCGCAGGAGTTTCGTCACCGGCTCGATACTCCGCCGTTGCGCGGCGTCAATATACAGCGCCTGTTCGGCTCGCAGAGGGCACTTAAAAGCGTGGAAGATTTTACCGAGTTTGAGCAGCGAGCGGCATATTTTGACGGCGATCCCGTCATTGCCACAAAAAAGGGCGCCAATATCCTCGAACGTGGAAGCCAGGTTCATTTTATGGCGGAATTCCAGGCGATTCTGGACTTTCCTCCGGCACCAAAGCTGGATATCTTCGGCAAACTCGATCCTTCCAAAGCCACCAAGGCCGAGCTTCGCGGACAAGATGTTTTTTTTGGAAAAAGTAAATGCAGCGTTTGCCATACTCCGCCATACTACACCGACAATCTGATGCATAACCTGAAAACAGAGCGGTTCTATAAGCCACAGATGGTTAATGGAAGATATGCTTCTGCAGATGGACCGATTAAGAATTTTCCACTTCGAGGCATAAAGGAATCACCGCCTTATCTGCATGATGGCCGGCTGCTTACTCTGGAAGATACTGTGGAATTCTTCAATTTAATATCGCAAACGAAGCTGACCGAGCAGGAGAAAAAGGACCTGGTAGAATTCCTCCGCGCACTATAGGATTTTAGTTACAGGCGATTAAAAATAATCGGTCTCGTCTATTGCTTGTGTTGGAAGCGAGCCGAAAAGGGATTTTTTTAGTCTGTGATCTCGTCCTCTTCGTTGTTTTCGGTGCTTTCTTCCTTTGCATCCAGCCGCTTTTTTATATCTTCAAGGTCATCTTTTAGTGATTCTGTTTCTTCCCTGAGCTTATCGATTGTTTCCCGCATTTCTACGATTTCATCCGGGACAATTTGCTTACGTTCCCGTAGCTCTCTTAGTGCTCTATTTGCGGAACGTTCAACTTCGTTATCAGGCTCATCGTTTGCAAACGTCTCAACTACCGGAATGGCTTTGGGGTCTTCGAGTGTTCCTAATGCTCTGATTGCCCCGGCCTGAATCCTTTGCCTGGGATGATTAACATAGCCGATTAAAAAGTTACGCACCTCAGTTTTATCTTCTTCATTCCTGCTGATATGCGCCAGTGTATCCAATGCACGGCTGAAGTCCCATGAAGGAAATCGTTGTTCGTTTTCGCTTAATGTTTTCATAAGCGGTTCAATAAAGAACGGCTCGTCCAACATGCGGATTGCTTCTATGGCTGCACTTGCCAGTCTGTTACGGAAAGAGTCGGAATTGAGATAATCGATTAATATATTCTGTGTGTCTTTGTGATTGTATCTGCCGAGATTACGAATGGCCGCTGCTGATATTGCCGGATTTTTTTCATCTTTCAAAATTCTTTTTGTGATTTCGAGGCTCTCCGTTCTGTAAAAATCACAGATGCTCCTGACAACCTGCAGGCGAACTCTCGCATCTTTCTGGTCTAAGGATTCGGCAAGTGCATCGAACGCATCATTGGTATGAATCTCTCGTAGTGCCACCGCTGCTCTTCTGGGAACAGCATAAAATGAGTCGCCGTTGAGAATTTCCTTTAGCTTGGTAACAGTCTTTTTGTCGTCCTTTTTCTCAAGAGCATCGATTGCCAGCAATTGACCGATGACATCGTCTTTATTTTCCAACTGTTTGTATAGCATTGCCGTCGGTTTGTCGAAATCGATTTTAGCTAACAGGCCGTAATCAGGGTCGAAACGAACAATCTCGGGTTCTTTAAGCAGCGGGAAATAAAAATCATGCTCTTTACTGTCGATAGTGATTCGGTGATCAACGGCCTGGTCGTCAATTATGAAACGCACTTTGGTATCGAAATGAAAGAGCATTACATTGTCGTTTATTTCGTGTGTTTGCTCGACGGATACTTTTGCGAGTTTGTCTTTCTCCGACCAGTTATATCTGATTTTCAAATCAGGATGCCGACCGTGATAAATCCACTGGTCGAAAAATCTGTCGAATGTCCTGCCTGTAATCTCTTCAAATACCGAGCGAAGGTCGTCCGTCACCACGTAGTCCAGGGCGTGACGTTCGAGATATGTTTTGACGCACTTGCGGAACATTTCTTCGCCGAGTTCGACTCGAAGCATATGCAACACCCAGCCGGCCTTGCCGTATGTACGGTAGTCGAATTGCTCCCATGTGTCTTGGTACGAACGAAAAACAATTGGTCTGTGCTCGGGACGTTCTGAAAGCAGATGCCTTGAGGTATAGTAAAGATTGGCCAAAAAGGAATCTCTGCCGTTTTTATGACAATCGTATAAATCTTCATAGTATGTGGCGAAACCTTCGTTGAGCCATATTTGGCTCCAGTCCTTGCATGTCACGTAGTCGCCGAACCATTGATGGGCCATTTCATGTGCCACAAGACTCTGGCTGGAATCGATATTTTCCGTTTCGGTGCTGAATAGCGTGTTATCTGTCAGGATGGTTAGCGAGGTGTTTTCCATCCCGCCCGCGACGAAATCCTGGACTACGGCCTGGTCGTATTTGTCCCAGGGGTAAGGTACGCCGATTTCTTTCTCGAAAAATTCCAGCATGTCCGCCGTATCCTTGAACGAACTCTCGGCGTATTCTATCTGTGATGTCGGTGTATAAAAAGCTATCGGGATGTTTCTGTATTTCGATTCGATTTTTTTAAGTTTTCCGGCGACTAATGTAATCAGGTAGTTAACGTGCGGCTTGTCCTGAGACCAGTGTACGACTTTCAGGCCGCTTTCCTGGTCGATTTTTTCTGAAACGAGCCTGCCGTTGGATAGAACAACCATATCTTTCGGTACCCGGCAGATAACCTCCGATGTGGAACGTTCGTTGGGATAATCGTAGTTTGGATACCAGTGCGGCGCTTCGTGAGTCTCTCCCTGTGTGAAAAGATGTGTATCTTGCTCGAGGTAACCCATCTCCGGTGTGCGAAAGTAGAGGCCTTCCTTTGGAGCGGCCTCGTAAACGACTGTCGCTGTTGTCTCATCACCGACGGTAACCGGAGGCTCGAAAGTTATCACGATGGCATCGTCCGTGACATTATATCCGGCCATTTCGGCACTGGAAGTGACGGAAGAGACGTCGAGATCGATTGCATCCAGCCTCAGTTCGGTTAACGGTTTGGCTATGGGTGCGAACTTGATTACGGCTGTTCCTGCGACGGTCCGGGCCTTGAAGTCTGGGGTGACATCAATGGTGATATGAAGAATGTCGGCTAAGCGGTCGGGTGCATACTGGCGTTTGGGAATCTTGGGTTCATCTTGATGTGCTGCACCGAAGGCGGATTTTTGTGTATGGAGATTATTGAAAACGCCGTCGGCCAATCCGACTGTTATAAATATTATACAGGCCAGAAGGATGTGATTAAATACGCGCTGGATTCGATTCATTATTATCTCCTTTCCAGGAAGATAAAACAGCTCATTTTTTAAAATAGCTGCGTTTTAGATTAGATGTCGTTGTAAAGCGGGCTAAGTATAATCTTGCTCCTTTAAATCGTCAAGTTTGAATTTGAAAGCCGTTCATGGTATGTTGAAAAATAAATGGTGTTTTTTGTAAACTTTTGGTATTGTATAAAAATAGCGAATAGGGGATACAAAATCCTAAATAATTAGAAAATGTATGCTAAACGCTGCACGCTATGAGTAAAGGTTTCGTATATCTTGTTGGAGCCGGGCCGGGAAGGGCGGATTTAATTACCGTTCGAGGTGCGGAGGTTCTTAAAAAAGCGGATTGTATTATCTACGATAAATTAGCTAATCCGGCACTGCTCAAATATGCCCCTGCAAATGCCGAGATTCTTCATGTTCCCAAACGCATCGGCGGCGGCTCGGTGACACAACAGGAAATTAATCGGCTGTTAGTTGAAAAAGCCTCCAGCGGGCGGACCGTCGTACGGCTCAAGGGGGGCGATCCCTGTATATTCGGCAGAATCGCTGAGGAGATTGTAGCTCTTTCCGAAGCGGGTATCGGTTTTGAAATTGTGCCGGGTGTAACCGCCGGCATAGCAGTCTCTGCTTACACTGGAATTATGCTGACCGACAGGCAGTACAGCTCGCAGGTGGTTTTTATAACCGGCAGAGAGGCCGAGGGGAAAAAGGATAGTAATATCGACTGGTCCCTGTTGGCGAAATTCCCCGGTACTATTGTTTTTTATATGGGGATGGGCAATCTTGATTCTATTGCCGAGAAGCTAATAAAAAACGGCATGTCCCAAAATACACCGGTTGCGGTTGTCACCGATGTGACTTTACCCTCGCAGAGGATGGTCAGAGGACCCCTGGCCGGGATTAGCAAATTATGCGAAAAAAGTGGGATTGGTCCGCCGGCGATTATAATTATCGGCACCGCCGCCGATAGTGACACAAACCTCGACTGGTTTACGAAGCTGCCATTGTTCGGCAGAAATATTGTTGTTACGCGTGATGCCGCCGGCAATGCCGATTTCGCCGAAAAGATTGTTGCCCGTGGGGGAAATCCGGTGCAGTTTGAGACATTTAAGATAATGCCTTTGACGGATTCGGGCGACTTTTTGCGGGCATTGGCGGAATTTTCCGACTACGACTGGATTATCTTTACCAGTGGCAATGGTATCACTGTCTTTTTTGAAGCCCTGGAGAACCTGGGAAAGGATGCCAGGGTATTCGCCTCGGCTAAAATCGCCGCGATAGGCAGCCGGACTGCGGACAAATTGTCCATGTACGACATAAAGGCCGATTTTGTGCCGAGCGTTTTCACCAGCGAGGAATTCGGCAAGCAACTTCTTAATTTCACGAATCTGCGGGACAAAAAAGTTCTACTCCTGCGTTCGCAGATTGCTTCAAGTGAGCTTGTCGAACTTTTGGAAAAAGGCGGCGCGATTGTGAATGATGTTGCGATTTATACCGCAATTACAAAGAAAGGCGAGTCTGACTGGCTGCTGGAAAAAACCAAGCGGGGCGAGATTGACTGGCTGACATTCGCCAGTCCCTCTTCGGTCAATGGATTTTTCGGGCAAATCGACGCCGAATTAATCCGGCAGGGCGAAGTTAAAGTCGCCTCTATCGGGCCGGTGACTTCCAGAGAGTTGGAAAGTCACGGTATCTGTGTTGATGTAACGACCGATGAACATACGCTCGAAGGATTACTTGCCGTGATAGAGGAAGTGTATGGAAGGTGAATCTCGTGAAACTATAATTGTTTTAAGGAGCTTGAAATGGCTTTTCCTCAAAACAGGATGCGAAGGCTGCGCAGCAGTGGTTCTATAAGGCGATTAGTTCGCCAGACAAACCTTTCGGTGGATAATTTTGTATATCCTTTGTTCGTTCGTGAGGGCAAAGGCCTCAAAGAGCCTATCAAATCCATGACGGATTGTTTTCACTTTTCGCCCGATACGATTGCCGACGAAGCCCGGCAGGTGGCCTCGCTCGGAATCCCTGCGGTGCTGCTTTTCGGTCTGTCTGGTAAAAAAGATGAGATCGGCTCGCAGGCATGGGCCGAGAACGGTGTGGTCCAGCGGGCGATAAAAGAAATCAAGAAAGCGACGCCGGAGCTTTTAGTAATTACCGATATTTGCCTTTGCGAATACACCGACCACGGTCATTGCGGCGTTATTAGAGACGGCAAGGTGGATAACGATGCTACCTGCGAGCTACTGGCAAGGACGGCTCTTTCACATGTCCAGGCCGGTGCGGATATTGTCGCCCCTTCTGATATGATGGACGGCCGGGTCAAATACATCCGCGAAGCCTTAGAGGAAAATAATTTTGAGGATGTTGCGATTATGTCTTATTCGGCGAAATACGCTTCCGCTTTTTACGGGCCGTTCAGAGACGCCGCCGAATCGGCTCCGGCTTTTGGTGACCGCAAATCGTACCAGATGGACCCGGCCGATAGTGACCAGGCGATGGCTGAGATTGCCCTGGATATCGAAGAGGGTGCCGATATTGTTATGGTCAAGCCGGCACTTGCATATCTGGACATTATCTATCGGGCGAAGCAGCGTTTCGATTGCCCGATTGCTGCATATAATGTCAGCGGAGAATATATGATGCTCAATTCCGCCGCCGAAAAAGGCCTTATAGACAGGCAAGACGCAATGCTCGAAATGCTTACATCAATTAAACGTGCCGGAGCGGATATAATCATTACATATTTTGCAAAAGAGGCAACGAAACTAATTGCTTTCAAATAGGTCAGTTGCTTGATGGGTTGTAGAACTTTCCTATAGTACTTTGGTTAATATCCTTGTATTGCCGAGCACATTTGCATTCGTTTACGCAGTTTCTTTTTTCAATTATGATATGACCTATGCCTCCTTTTTTTGCTGCAGATTTTAGAGCTTCAACTGCTTGTTCATAAAGGAGGGTTCCGTTCAATTTTATGTAATCAACAACTACCCTGCGAAGATATTTATCGAAATATATCACTCCACTTCCATTTGGAATAATAAACATTTTTTCAAGATCGCCACAATTGTAACATGCCTCAAATTCATCTAACGTCAGAAAGTATCTATCCGATTTTGGTAAACTATTCTTCCAATAAAGTGGATTAGACTTTGTGACTCTTATTGACGAAATTCCACCTTTTGTTAGAACGGACGCATCGATACAAAAAAGAACGGGGCCATAAAGGTTCCTTGCTTTTATTCTCGCATGTATATCAACAGCATCTACAAATACATCATACCAAATATCAAATTTCATATCTTGGGCATCGCTCTGTTGTTCTGTCATTGGAAGGTGCGATTTCTCTAATTCACCCCTGGATAATAAATATCCTCTTTTGAGAAGTGAGCATGATGTTGTTACAGAATCTGCGTGATAGAGTGTGTCGATACCTTTGTTATTTAGGATCTTAAAAACTTCAGAAGGATTCAAATCCATATATTACCACCCCCCTTCATGTAGTGTCTGATCACTCCTATCAAAGGTAAATTGTGAAAATATTCCTGCTTATTAATTCTTTTATCGACAAATGAAATTCGTGAAATAAGCTCTGTAATTTGTTAAGATAATATTTATGAAGTCCCATAAGTCTTGTAGTCGGTATTGTGTATGCTGTGGATTGTTGTTTGACTATCGGTTGTTTATGATGTAAGATATATTAAAATGAGCAGGCATGAGAAACTTTTAGCTAAGCTGTTACAGGGAAGGAACGATGCTAATATTCCTTTTGCCGGATTGTGTCGTTTATTGAAAGCTCTTGGCTTTGTGGAGCGGATTCGCGGCAGCCATCACATTTTTACAAGAGAAGACATTGAAGAAATATCGAACCTGCAGCCCAAAAGTTCAAAAGCCAAGCCCTATCAGGTAAAGCAGGTTCGCAACATCATACTTAGGTATAAGCTAACGTTGGGGCAAGAAAATGACTAAATATGAAATTATCATCTATTGGAGCGAGGAAGATAAGGCTTTTATCGCTGAGGTGCCTGAACTACCCGGTTGTATGGCAGATGGTAAGACCTACCGAAAAGCCCTTTCAAATGCTGAGGTTGTCATCGCTGAATGGATTGATACTGCTAAAGAATTAGGCCGGCCCATCCCTCAACCAAAAGGTAGATTAAGGTACGCCTGACAAACACAGGACACATCGGCGAATAGCGATTATTCGGTGGCTGAGATGCCCGCGTCTATAAACGTGCCGGAGCGGATATTATCATTACATATTTTGCAAAAGAAGCAACAAAACAAATTGGAAATAATCCCGATGCGTGAATAGTTTTTTCGTGCCGCTATTTAAAACAAAAAGAGCCGTCAGCTTCTGTGGCTGGCGACCCTTTGTTCGTATCATATTAATCTGGATATTTTACAGGCAGCTTGAGAGCCAGTTGTTGACGACAATCGTCAGGTCGTTGATATCAATGATGCCGTCACTATTCATGTCCTGGCACATATCGCAGTCTGTTTTCGGGGTAAAGTAATAATCTTCCGTCTCTCCGATTAGATATCCAGCCTGCGGGCCGGAGCCGCCGTTTCCGGTCATGCCCGGATTACTTCCGCCTTTCCACGGCTGTTCCGAAAGTGTGATTCGCATCCAGATAGCTTCAGCATCGACCTTGCTATGCCATGACAGGAACGCCGGAGTAGTAATCGTATTTATTCCGGCAGGTAGATTGAACAGATACTGGTTCTGTATTGCCCACTCGGGGACGTTCTTACCGGCACAGAGCAGATTGGAATCCGTCGTACTATCATCATCCCAGTCACCGTCACGGTTCCAGTCGCACCAGACATTGACCCAGAGATCGGTTCCCGGAGCGGCGACGTTAACTTTATAATTAAACGTGGTCCAGCTGCATTTGGGCATATTTACCGGGAAGATGACACCATCATCTTTTTGATCGAGATCCGACGAATTCGACAGCGGATAAATGTTATTGACACCATCTTCGTCGGGGCCGGTGTCGGCTTCGTTTTCATATGTAATCGCCGAGCCTAAATACGCCACAATGGGGGAATTCGTATGGATTGGACCGTAAGGTCCCATGCCGCTGCCGTCGTTGAAGACTGTCGGATAACGTGCCTGTGTTCCTGCAGGTCCACCCTTAGGATATGCGGTCATAGCCACACCGTAATTATTTGTGCTGTCCGGAGCGTCGCCGAGATCCGTTTTGTCCTGTATCGTACCTGAGCAAGTGATACTGATTACGCCCTGACCTGTATTTACGCCGTAACCGCCGACTTCAATCAGATATAGATTACCCGCAGTAACGGGGAATGTGAGCTCCGACTGATAGTCACAGGCATCATCATTACAGCCGATTAAACTACTTGAACTCGGATAGCAGTTGCTGCCGGTATAAACAGCGAGCTTTGTATCGAATTGGCTGCCGCAGAGACTGACTGTGGCGTTACCGGTGCATGTGGCGGCATAAACGTACCAGAGATTGGGGCTGGTCATACACAGGCCGGACCCGTCGAATGTTGCACAGGTGGTATCGAACGGCTGGTTCACAACGTTGCCGATATATTGCGCCAGGAAACAGTTGTCGTTGGGAGCTACACAGGGCTGGCTGGCGCAGCTGATTGAAAGAACGCCCTGTCCGGTTGCGGAGCTGAAACCTCCGATCTCGATGAGGTATTGATTACCGGTTACAGCCGAGAAGGTTATTTCCGACTGCTGACCGCAGGAGTCATCATTGCAGCCCAATAGTCTTGTCGAAGTAGGATAGCACCCGCATCCGTCATAGACAGCAAGCACCGTATCGAAGCTGCTGCCGCATAGACTGACGGTAACATCGTCCGTGCAAGGAGCGGTGTAACAATACCAGATATTAGGACTTGTCATGCACAGGCCGGGCCCGTCGAATGTTGCGGATGTTGTGTCGAACGGCATATTTGTCACATTGCCGATCGGCGGAGCGTCGGCACAGTTATCAGGGGAAGGTTGACCTGCGGCACTGATGGTAATGACACCCCGACCGGAATCCGATTCATAACCGCCGACTTCGATAAGATACTGGTTGCCGGCTATGGCGGTAAATGTTATTTCCGATGCGTGAGAGGGTGGATCACAGCCTTCGTCTTTACATTCGATCATATCCCCGAGGGACGGGTAACAGCCGCACCCGTCATAAATGGCAAGCATTGTATCGTACATGCTGCCGCATAAGCTTACTGTAACGTCACCCGAGAAAGAAGCGGTATAGCAATACCATATATTTGGGCTGGTCATGCAATGCCCGGGACCGTCGAATGTAGCCCATTGGGTGTTAAAGGCTTTATTGGTCACATTACCAATCAGCTCGGCGTTGTAACAGTAATCATTGGATGGCTGACAGGGTTGTGTACTGCAACTAATGCTAAGCTTACCCGTACCTGTTTCCAGAAAATAGCCACCCACTTCAATTAGATACTGGTTACCGGAAATAACCGGGAAAACCACTTCTGACTGGTGGAAACAGAAATCATCGTTGGATGCAAGCAGGTTCCCAAGACTCGGGGGACAGCTACTTCCGTTGTAAACGGCTAACATAGTATCATAGTTACTGCCGCACAGGCTGACAGTCGCGCAGCCGGTGCATGAGGCGGTATATACATACCAGATATTAGGGCTGATGATATAATGGCCGGGCCCGTCGAAAGTTGCTGATGTTGTGTCGAACGATTGGTTGGTTACATCCCCAACTGCCTGAGCACTTGAGCAGTTGTCATTTGCCGGGGCAACAGCCGATGCGTACTCCGCGGTACCAAGCAGAATTGAAAGTGTAAAAACTAAAACCCATGAAATTTTGATTCTTCTCATTTTTATGTCCTCCCGTTAAAAAGGTTACAGTTATGAAACGAAAAAATTTTGTCTGAACTTATTGCGCGAGGAGAAAAAAGAAAGTGAAAATACACCATCACTGCTCCTCACTCAGTATATAGTACACTTAGGATACCATATTATAACGTGAAAAACAAGAAAAAAGTGTTTATTCGCCTCTTTTTGCTATCTAAAGCACACAAGCAGTATCTTTTCAGCGATTTCAGCATTGCTTAATTTGTATATGGCCGGAAATCTCTCTTTAACGGTAGGTGTCTTTCGGGTCAAAAACCCTTTCCGCGATAAATTCCAGATTTTTCTTACTGTTTTTCTGTAATGCCCTATAAAAGCATGATTGATAACCCATATGGCATTGTCCGGCATCGACGGCAACTTTGAGAATAAGGCAATCCTGGTCGCAATCGACAAGGATTTGTACGACTTTCTGGAGGTGGCCGCTTTCCTGACCTTTCTTCCACAATGCCTGTCGAGATCTGCTGTAATATGTGGCATAGCCGGTTTCGATTGTTAAATCAAGCGATTGACGGTTCATATACGCTAACATCAGGATATCGCCTGTCTTAGCGTCCTGTGCTATAGCCGGGATAAGTCCGTTTTCGTTAAATTTCGGATTAAAATCCGTGCTCTCTTCTATATTATGTGGTGCAGCCAACTTTTCGGTCTCCTATTATCGCGGTTCTTAATGACCAGTTATCCGACACTTGTTTTCTATTTTATCACAAAAACAAAAGAAGGGAATTTTTTATATTTTATACATTTGGTAAATTCAATTTATCATGGAAAATAGGTCCGCGACTCGATATTATTTATAAAAACAAGTCTTTTTAAGGCAAAATATTTGAATGCCAGAAGCGACGAAAGAAAGAAAAGTTAATCTTTTATTCGTGTTGTTTCGCATAAGCTTTGTAACTGTGGGGATTGTCCTGGCAATTATCTGGGCCGGCCGGGAGCAAAGATGGCGAAAATTGACGGAAATTAATCCGGTAATTTTCACATGTTCTCTGGTCATTTTTATCATAGCCCAGATTATAATCGGTTTCCGCTGGTGGCTTTTATTAAGATCTCAGTCGATATTCATAGCTTTTGTCTCAGCCGTTCGGCTGCATTTTTTGGGATTGTTTTACAATAATTGTATGCCAGGCTCTGTGGGCGGTGATCTGATTAGGGCCTGGTACGTAACCAAGCATACCGATAAAAGATTCGCAGCGGCTTTAAGCGTTTTTGTTGACAGAATCGTTGGATTAGTCAGTACGCTCATAATAGCTGTTTTTTTCTATACTCTTTTTTTGAGAGGTGAAAGCCTTGGAATAGGCACCCGAAAAAGTTCCCGTTTTGTCATCACAATCAAAGAACACCGGGCTATTCTCATCTGGCTGTTTGGCTTTATTGTGTTTATTTTCGTGGGGCTTTTGTCGTATGGAAAAAGCCGGGCCAGGCTAAAAAAAGCCTGCTTTTATATCGGCAAACGCGCATTGAGAACGGGCGAGAGGTTCAAGGAAGCAATTTTGCTTTATTGTAAAAAGCCATTCACCCTGCTGGCGGCGTTCGGATTGACTGTTGTGCTGCAGATTATGACTATCACAGGTTTCTGGTTTGTAGGGCGGTCTCTGGGAATCGCAGCGAGTATCAAATATTATTATGTTTTTTTCACACTGACATGGGTATTGGGGGCGGTCCCGGTCAGCATCGGCGGTGCCGTCGTGGTTGAAGGGATGCTTATGATGCTGTTTATTAAATTTGCCGGTGTTGCCGAAGATTCAGCTCTGGCACTGGCCCTTTGTCAGAGATTTGTGTGGTTGCTTGCATCATTGCCTGGTGCAGCTATACATTTGCTTGGAGCACATTTACCAAAGGACTTTTTTATTGACTACGACCCGCCGATAGCTTAATCTATGGCGCTTTGGATGCTTTCTAATCATAAGGGCCTCTTGAGCAGAAAAAACCTAATTTTAGGATGGCAAAGAACTTGGTGATAAGGATATGAGCGTTACCAGACGTTTTAAAGGGTACTTCCTGCATGGATTGGCGGTTCTGTTGCCGAGTATCCTGACCATCTGGTTATTCGTTTGGGGTTATACATTCATCCAGGAAAATATCAGTGTTCATATCAATCGAGGTCTGGTCCATATCATCGCTCTGATTGCCAACGAAAGCGTTGAAGTCAACGATAAAGACACAAGAGCGTACCTACTGGAAGTCAGGCCTGAATTGGAAGACAACGAAGCTGAATTGGAGATGCGCATCAGATTGGATGAGAACAAACGTAAGGCGCGCATACAAAAACTTGAAAGAGACCTTGCCAAGACGTGGGTGGATGGTCCCGGCTCGATAGCGGGTTTTCTTATCGCAGTTATCGGAGTCTGTATCCTCGGGGCGGTTCTGGCAAGCTATGTCGGAAAAAGTTTGTGGCGAATGGCCGAAAACTTCATAATGAATACGCCTTTGTTAAGGAGGGTTTATCCTTATGTGAAGCAAATTACGGATTTTTTATTTAAACAGGAGGAACAGAAAAAACTTTTCTCGAGAGTTGTCGCAGTTGAGTACCCGCGTGAGGGAATATGGTCGGTTGGTTTTGTTACCGGCTCAGGACTTAATAACGTCGTTAATACCGTTAAAAAAGAATTTGTGACCGTTATAATACCTACATCACCGACACCATTTACCGGTTTTGTTATAACGGTTCCGAAAAAACAGACAATTGATCTGGATATGACTATAGAGGAAGCACTAAGGTTTATCGTCAGTGGAGGAGTTATTACACCTGAAAAGGAGCAGGTAAAAGCGACCTTGCAGCAGTCTGGTTTGTGAGTTAAACATAATTACTGGTATTATTTAAATTCGGACAGAATAGTTAAGGAGAATCATTTTGCTTTTTACAATCAGTGGTAAACATATTGAAATCACACAGGCAATCAGAGAGCACGCTGAAGAAAAAACTTCAAAGCTCCCGAAATACTACAACAGCATCAATCAGGTTGAAGTAATCATCGACGGCAGTCAGGGCGGAAGTACAAGCGTGGAAATCATAGCTCGGGCCGAGCACAGCAAAGTCTTTGTCGGCACCGAAACAGGTGAAGACGCATACCGGTGTATCGATATGGCCGTTCATAAAATTGAAAGGCAGCTAAGGCGGGCAAAGAGTAAAGAACGAGACGATAAACACACGGGAACCGTAGAATTAGCTTAAAGTGTTTCTCTGTCATTTAAGTTTGTTTGTTAAATCGGTTGAATTGTATGGAATAACCTGGGACAAATAAAATGAAATTCGCAGATTTTATCTGTTTTGAGGCGACTGTTGCCCAATTGCAGACATCCAGTCGGGACGATGTAATAAAAGAACTTGTTTTATCACTTGAAAAGGCCGGTAAGCTGGGCAAAGGCGTCTCTAAAGATATTGCCAGAGCTATAATTAAAAGAGAAAACGAAGCCAGCACGGGTATGGGCAAAGGCGTTGCCATACCTCATGTGAAGCATAAATCCGTCAAGGAAGTGATTGGAGTGGTCGGGCTCAGCGGTGCCGGGATTGATTTTTTGGCTCTTGACAAGCAGCCGGTGCATTCTGTCATACTTCTGATTAGTCCCGAGGACGATCCGGACACACATTTAATTACAATGGAATATATATTTAAAAATTTGCAGCAGGAAATGTTTCGGAAGTTTCTCAGGCAATGCAGCGAACCCGAACAGGTTAAAGACCTTCTTATCGAGGCTGATGAAGATACGTCTTTATAGCTTTTCACCGGCTTTTGTAATGTCCCGGTTGAATTTGGATACTTTAGGCTTAAATATGGAGGGGCTGTTATTGAAGAAAAAGGCAGGGGAAAATACATTGGAAAAGGTTGTCTGTGAAACAGAAGTTGAGATAAAAAACGCGGATGGATTACACATGCGCCCTGCTATGCAGTTTGTCGATATTGCGAATCGCTTTGACAGTGATATCACCGTCAGCAACGCCGAGACCAGTGTGGACGGCAAGAGTATTATGCAGATTAGTATGCTCGCCGCGACCTGCGGCAGTAAGCTGAAAATAAGGGCCGAAGGTCCCGATGCGCAACAGGCGGTTGATGCCTTGTCTGAACTTGTGGAACAGAAACATTTTGACGAGCCTGTCCCGGGAGAATAACCGATGATTGACATTCGTCGGATCAATAAGAGAATCGCATAATGGAAATCAAAAAGGGAATAGCTGTTTCACCGGGCATCTCCATTGCCAAATCCCTGGTTATCGATTCCGAGGATTATCTGATACCTCGCCGGTCAATAGATGCTTCACAACATGCGGATGAGATTCGTCGCGTCAGAAACGCCTTTAAGGAAGCCATCGGCGAACTGGAGCGTTACGAAGCCGCCCAGGACCAGACCAGCAGCAAGATAAAAGATATTTTTGCCGTACACATGCGTTTCCTTCACGACAGAAGCCTGCGGAAGAAAATCACCGACCTGGTTCAGGCCGATCTGGTAACGGCCGAATACGCCGTATCCAGCACTCTTCGGGACATCGCTTCGCATTTTACCAAGGTCAAAGATGCCTATATCAGCGAAAGGGCCGCCGATATTTACGATATTGAAAGACGTTTGCTCAAGCATCTTCTCGGTAAAAAACGCGAAGATATCGAGCACCTGACCGAGGAAGTCGTGATAATCGCGAGGGAGCTTAGCCCCATCCAGACGGCCGGATTTGACAGGGAATTCGTCAAGGGTATCGCCAGCGATGCCGGCGGAAGAACGTCCCACGCAGCAATTGTGGCCCGGTCCCTGGGAATACCCGCCGTTGTCGCGCTCGAGGACCTGACCGCGCTGGTCAGTGGCGGAGATACCGTGATTGTTGACGGTAATCGCGGCATCGTTATTGTTAATCCAGACGAGCAGACAACCGAGCAATACTTTCAGTATTCGAGGGAATATGAAGAGCTTGAGCATAAGCTCGATGCGATAAGGGAAAAACCCGCCGTCACCCGCGACGATACCAAAATCACTTTATTGGGAAATATCGAGTTTCCGGAGGAAGCGCAGGTCATTCTGGAAAAAGGCGGAGACGGCATAGGTTTATACCGAACGGAATTTTTATATCTTAATACCATTACCGAGCCGACCGAACAGCAGCAGTATGAAGCTTACGCCCAAACGGTGGAAGTTTTCGGTGACAGACCTGTCGTTATCAGGACCCTCGACCTCGGTGCGGATAAATACACACAAAGCAGGCGTTTCGCGCCAGAGCCGAACCCGTTCCTGGGATTGAGGTCTATCCGCTTTTGCCTGCAGAACCTGATGATGTTCAAAACTCAGTTGCGTGCGATATTGCGTGCCTCGGTGCTCGGCCGGGTCAAGATAATGTTCCCGCTGATTACGAATCGCCACGAGCTGATGCAGGCGAAGATGATTCTGCACGACGTCATGGAAGACCTCGCCGATGAATCCATCGATTATAACAGGGACGTCCCGGTCGGCATAATGATTGAGACGCCGTCGGCGGCCCTGACCGCGTTCTCATTAGCCAGAGACGTCGATTTCTTTAGTATCGGCACGAACGACCTGACTCAATATACCCTCGCAGTTGACAGGGGCAATGAATTGGTTTCCACATTATACTCGCCCGTCGATCCAGCAGTCCTGCGGCTGATAAGGACCGTAATTCAGGATGCCTATAAGGCGCAGATAGACCTGAGCGTATGCGGCGAGGTGGCCTCGGAGCCGGAATATGTTATGCTGCTTTTGGGCATGGGAGTCAGGACGTTTTCGCTTGCCCCGCCGATGATTCCCGAAATCAAGCAGATTATTCGCTCGGTCACTATCGAAGATTGCAACAAAGTGGCGAGGAAAGTCCTTAGTATGAACTCGGAAAGGCACATCTCGAGCTACCTCCGCACCGCCGCAAGAAAGATCCTCCCCGAAGCCTTCTGATAGCCGTTAGAATACCTATTAGTATCCGCATTCTTTACATTTCAAAGAACCTACGCCAATTTGGGCCTATCCCAAATTGGCTTCGTTTTCAATTTTTTTGCCACGGCGAAGCTGTAAGCGAAGCCGGATTGGCTTCCCTATGGGATAAATTGTTTTTTCAATTTCTTTTACGCAATACGCTTCACGCATCGCTCAATACGAGAAAATTGGGTTTGTTTTTCCAACCCCAAAAATCCTCGGATTTGTCATATTATCTTGTTATCAAAGAGCTTACGCCAATTTGGGCCTATCCCAAATTGGCTTTGTTTTGCATTTTTTAACCGCGGATTACACGGATAATACTGATTCCAAAGATTTGTTTTAACAATTTTGGAGTTTTGAACATTTGATATCTTGTCCCTAAGGGATGAGTTTCGAATTTAGGGTTTAGTGCTTAGGATTTGTTTCTGCCCCCTGAATTTTAAGATTTGACTTTTTCTGTCTTCTGGATTCTGTTTTCTATTTATTGTATCCAAAAACCGCCTTAATACAACGAAAATCCCCGATTCTCGGTAAAAAATGTCCATGACAGGCCACTGCTTGACCCGCCGATGAATCGACGGGCTAAATATTTAGCCCGCAAATTTATTTGCGGGTTCCGGCTTTAGCCGACGCTGCAATTTTCATTCATAGCCCGGAATGGTTGTATTTTCAAAAGCTTTAGAGACTCTCTTCAATCATCTCACGCGTTAGAACGACCTTTCCTTCATCACAAACCTCGCAGTGTCTAACGATGCGTGCCGGGATTTGCCGGCCGGTATCAATAGGAGCTCCATACAAAATAACATCTTGGCCTAATACATCTTCCAGATTAATCTCATTGATATGACGGCCGGTGCCGGTACATTTAACCTTGATAATTTTATCCATTATTTTCCTTCCATGATTTTTATTTCTTCATTGGCCGGTCTTATATCGTGAGCTTTGCCTGCACTGAGAAAAGCCGAAGTGTCGAACGGCCGCAGTGAAAAATATACCTGGTACCTTAAATACTCCTATTTTATTGGCCAGCAGCCTGGGGTGCCGATTTAACAATCATATTGGCACTTTTGTTGCTTTGGCCACCACAAATCAAATTCCTCTTTAAGTATCTTGTGATCTTTCTTAGGAGAGGTCAGCCGTCTATCAGGTTTTGAACAAAATAGAGCATACCAGAATTGTAACGCAGCTTTTGCAAGGTCAGTTTTTCTAATAAATTCCTTATCACAGAGAAACCAATTGCTCAAACGAGCGTATGCTTGTTCTTTCAACGGTGTATGCATGTTTTCTAACCATCTGTCAAATTCTTCTACGGCTTTTGTGCAAAAATATCTTCCCCAGCTTTCAGTTTCCTTAACGATCTTAAATTCGTTATTCAGTTTTTTTATTTCATCATTGTGAACCGCATCCGGGTTCATAAGTTTAAGGTCAAAACTATAATCGACTCGTTCCCATTTCAATTTTTTGGACCTCATCGTTTTTTCTCTTTCATTTTATTGGCCAGCCGCCATGAGTATTTATTATTTCGTCAATCTGCTTCATCAATCGTATTGTTTCTCTCAATGCAACCACTATCTTCTGATAATGCCTAACATCATCGTAGCTTAGGTTTCGCTCTCGTCTGTATTTGAGCCATTTTTCAAATACTTGGTAGCCCCCAATACGAAAATCCCAGATATTCGGCTGAATTCCTTCAAAATATTGGTCTTTGTTTATGTGAACCTTCCCCATATCGGGAACATCTCCATGACCTATATAGCTCGGATAACCTTTCTCTACTGCGTTGTTACCAGTTACATTAAAAGCTGCCCATCGACGTTCATTATCTAAAACACTCGCCTCCATCAAATGAAGTTTTACTAATTCCTCTCCAACTGTGCAAAGCTTTCTGAAAATAGTTCCACCACTTGGTAATAGAACGCGAGGAAAATCTATCTTTAAAAATCCTGCGTAACGAATCCGGAACTCATGCGAGTGAAAAAGAGCGTACATATAGTCTAGTATATCCTCCGGCCCAAACGTCTCTTTAAAATCTCCTTTGCCGTCACATTTAAACTTCAATCCTACTTTTTTTGCAACTTCCTCCACAAATTCAGGTGTCAAATTAGGAATCCTACCTTCTTTAGTTGGTTCCCACCGAGCTCTTTCAAATAATTCCCTATGCTTACCCTTAAACTCATCCTCGTAGTGATATAGGTATAATGGGAAGACGTTTATTCCTCCACGTCTAAAGATGTTTGCATCTATCGGCTCGCGGGAAACGGCTACCAATGACCATTCTGGATCATTTACAGCAATACCTTGTCGACCTACTCCTAAGCATATATTATCTCTTCTGGCAACATGATCCAGAAGTTGTCGCCTAGGGTAATCCATCGCCACTTCGCTAAAATAACATACTCGCTTGTCGAACGGACGGTACAGGCACTCTATGATATTATCCTTCCACTGCTTGTCATCGCGAAGCCTATTTCTTGCCTCTTGCAGTTTCCAGTCTCGGTTGTCTTTCAATAAATATTTGCTAGCAAACTCGTCATCGGACAAGTTGAATTCACGCATCTCAATCATCCGACCCTGCAACTTCTGCTTTTCAAAATCCACTGCAAAATTGTCTCTATGTGTCTGGAAGCCAAGAACATTCACAGGCATTACATCCATAGGTAGGAGTCCTTGCTCATATTCAGCCAGTAAATCTAATTCCTGTGGTTTGAATAGATAGAAAGGGTTGCTCGGTTCAATTTCCACCCAGTCAGTATCATCTACGGTTTCGCGTGAGAGTCGCTTATACTTGCTTTTCCTCGAACCCCAGCAATCTGCGTGATATACTTTTGCTGGTCCATCCTGTCCCAGCATCTTTACAAAGATGCCAATAGCGACACCTTGTTGAATGTCAAACACATTCATGTCTGGAGAACCATCAGGACACGGCTCTTTGCTCCTCAAGTTACCATGCAGGTCAAGGATATAAATTTCCGAGAAAGCACTCATTAACTGCTGACGCATACCTCTAAACGTAGGATTATCCAGATAACTATGATTTGTTATGAATGCTAAAATTCCAGCACCTGTTTGCTCAATTCTCCATTGTCCAAAACGAATGAATTTCACGTAATCATCTTGTAACCACTTGGGATTTTTCTCTCCCAGAGGTTTACCATCTAACTTGTAGTAATCTTTCAAAAGCCTTCCAATAAAATTAAGGACTTTTTTCCCTTTCACAACCTCCCAGCTTTTGTTTGCTGAATGCCCAGAATAAGGTGGATTTCCCAAAACCACCATGATCGGCAAGTCTTTCTTAACTCTATTAGCTTCGGTTGCTTCATCACTTAATCCTCTGATAAAAACATTCTCAGTTATCTTCTGGGCCTCTTCAAGTGTATTTGTAAGATATATCCCAAGCCTCTCATCGCTTTGGAAGTCATAATCCAATTCAGAAAGTTGTAGCCCAAGCATAGTATGAGCTATAGCATAAGGAGCCATCATAAACTCAAAACCAAAGAGTCGTTGAAGAAGATGGTCTTGTACATACCCAGACCATGCCCCCTTTTGACGCTTGAATTTATTACGAATCTGTTCCACGACCTGAAATAGAAACGTCCCGGTTCCAACTGCCGGATCAAGTATTAGAACTTTATGTTCGGACTGACCACCAACTTCCAACTTCGTCTCATCTGCCAATCCTCGCTTTATTTTAAATTTATCCTTAAGAATCCTATCGACACTACGTACAATATAAGAAACTACTTCATCCGGTGTATAATATACTCCTCTTAATTCTCGCAGTTCGGGATCGTACTCTTTCAGGAATGTCTCATAGAAATGAACTACAGGATCGCTCCTCCCTCCTTTTTTACCAAATCCCTTTAGAACCACTTCAATCTTGGCTTCACGAAGTAACTCAACTAAATCATCTACAAGCCAGACAAGCCTTTCATCCAGTTCGGGGCCGACAATTTGCCCGAATATTTTCCGCAAAAATGGATTTGTCTTCGGTAGAAGGTAAGCTGCATGCTCTCTTGTTAGGTCTGTCGCACCTCCGTTAATCCCATGAAAAGCCCCATACTTATCTTTGCCGAATATGGTAATACCCTCGATATGGCACCTTGCAGCGAATAGACCATAAGCGATTGATTGCGCATATATATCGGCGAACTGTTCTTCGCTCAAACCATGCAAGAGAACTTTTCGAAATGCTGCCAAGTGCGTGTGTAATGGTCCAGATTTGCCTTCTTGCTTGAATGTCCTCTTTGTCACATCCCTTAAAAAACGGGCCAGATGTCCCATCCGTTCAGCAAGCTCCTTCGCACTTGATACCTTCTCGGCCTCATGCTCTAAAAAGTTCCGAAGTATTCCCTCTACTTCGGACTTCCCTTTGCAAGTCGCTTTGAATTCTCCTCCTTCACTCTCGCGTGCCAGTGTAGCCGTCAAACGAAGCTCACCATTTGTGTACCAACGGAATTGGACATAGTCGGTCAGGATGAAATTATGAAGGCTTGGTAGATATCTCTTCTTTATCTGTTCAGACTTTTCCTCTTTCTTCAAATTCGTCCCAATATCTTTGCACTCGATATAACCAACCCTGAAATAGTGATTTCTTTTCCTTAATGACACGAGCATGTCCGGCGCGCCGCAGTCTGTCCTGCGCTTTGGTTCATTTGTAGCGGTGATCTTATCTGCTAAATTTTCAATTAGACTTTTCAGTGCTGGTCTATGTGTATGCTCAGTGGCATCGCCTCTGAGGTACGCTTTATTTATCTCGCTTATATACTTTTCGAAAAGATCGCTTTGCATATTATGCTTTTAACTTCTCCGCAATATTAACTTTATCCTAATAAACTAAATTTAACACCGTTCCCGCGAAAAATAATAAAGTAATGCTATACAAATGGAAAATCAAGAGGAAAAAGGCGTAAAGACCGGTGGGAATAACCATATTTGCAGGAAAAAAGCTTGTATTTTGACTGGAGTTGCGCATAATCTTAACTTGATAGTTCCGAAAGTATTAAGGAGATACGCATATAGAAGCAACGGACGAGACTATTATTCTGGTCGTCAGGTTCAAAATAGGGGGGAGCTTGAGATTTCTGTCCCACGCCGAGACGCTGAGGGTCTTTCAGCGGGCCTGCGTTCGAGCCGGTATAAATCTGCAATACAGCCGCGGTTTTAATCCCCGTCCGAGGATGTCTTTGCCACTGCCCCGGCCGGTGGGAGTGGAATCGGACGATGAATTGTTAACGCTTAAAGCGTATCGTGATGCGTTATGCGTGATGAGTGATGCGAAAGGATATCCGGATTTGCAAGACGGCGAATGTCAGGACAATGAAATACGCGATACGCAATACGCAATACACAATACGATTAAAAATATTCTTTCCGAGCAGTTGCCGGAGGGCTTTGAGTTAATTTCAGTGAATTTTGCCGAAGCGCGTGCTTCATATCAGCCCCGTTCGGCTACTTATATATTTTCAGTACGGCCTGAATTGCTCGATGAGCAGCTACAAAACAGGATCGATGATTTGATGGCGAGCGAGAATCTTTTTATCCGGCGGCAGATTGATAAACGACAATTGAATTTCAAGGATATCGATGTCAGGCGTTTTATATGCTCGATGGAGCTTGAGGGGATCAATATTGTTGTTGAGTGTGAAGTAACAGCGGCCGGGTCGATACGCGTTCAGGAAATTTTGGAACTGCTGGAGCTGGATCAGGCGATGCTGGCATCGCCAACCAGGCGGACGAGAGTAAAATGGCGGGATGTGTGAGGTCAGTGAAGGCTGCGCCGGGTAGTCTCGGCACAGGCCTAAGCCGCAGCGACAATGGATTCGCCCGCGGCGAGAGAACGAAATACAAAATTTAGGAAGCAAAAATGTCGAGAGAGATGTTGATTAATGTCGCGGAGAGCGAAGAGTGCCGTGTTGCAGTTGTCGAAAGCGGCCAGTTGGAAGAGCTTTATGTCGAAAGAGCGAGTTTAGGCAGTCATGTCGGTAATATTTATAAGGGCAAGGTCGCTAATATCGAGTCCGGCATACAGGCGGCCTTTATAGACTTCGGTGTGGGGAAAAACGGTTTTCTCCATATCAGCGACCTGCACCCTCAATATTTTTCCGGCTCCAGGGAGGGTTCGGCAGAAAGCGTCGGCCGGCGAAAATCCCTGAGGGACCGCCCGCCCATCCAGCATTGTCTGAAGCGGGGAAATGCAATTGTCGTCCAGGTCACGAAAGAGGGGCTCAAGTCAAAAGGTGCGACGCTGAGCACCTATCTGGCCTTGCCCGGCAAATATCTTGTCATGCTGCCCTGGATGAAAAAGCACGGAGTATCGCATAAAATCGAGGATGAGGACGAACGCAAGCGGCTCCGGGAGATATTAGAGCAGTGTAATCCCCCGAAGTCCCAGGGTTTTATCATCAGGACGGCGGGGCAGGGATGCTCGAAAAGGGATATTCAAAACGATTTGAAGTACCTCAGGCGATTGTGGAGGGCGATTGAGGCCCGGATCGATAAGGAAAAAGCGCCCGGCGAGCTGTACCAGGAATCCGATCTGGTGATAAGGGCGCTGCGTGACATGTACAACAGTAAAATCGATAAAATAATCTGCGATTCCGAAAGCGTCGTTCGTAAAATCAGGGAATTTTTCTCCATTACTACGCCGCGAATGAAACGAAAGGTTGTATTTTACGAGGGCAAGGTTCCTCTTTTTCATAAATATCAAATCGAAGATGAAATTACCAAGGTGCAGTCCCGCAGGGTCGAGCTTAAAAACGGCGGCTCAATTATAGTAGAGCAAACCGAGGCCCTTGTCTCGATCGATGTCAACAGCGGCCGCTATCGGAAACAAAAAAGTGCCGAGCAGACGGCGTACGAGAGCAATGTCGAAGCCGCCGATGAAATTGCCCGTCAGCTCAGGTTGCGCGACCTCGGAGGGCTTATTATTTGTGATTTCATCGATATGCGAAACGCAAAGCATCGCAAGGCAGTGGAAAAAGCATTTCGTATGGCGGTCAAGACCGACCGCGCCCGCACGAAAATCCTGAGTATAAGCAGGTTCGGCATCGTGGAAATGACCCGGCAGAGAATGCGTCCATCGCTGCAATCCAGCACATACTTAGCCTGTCCGAATTGTGCCGGTACGGGTTTTGTCAAGAGCCATGAGTCACTGGCGATTGAATTTATCCGACTGTTGAATCTCTCGTCGTCAAAGGAGCAGATCAAACGGATCGAGCTGTCGGTATCTCCGGACGTCGCCGGATACCTGCAGAATCTCAAGAGGTCGTCGATCGCGCAGATCGAACAAAACAGCGGCAAACGTGTTATCATACGTTCCGCTTCGGAATATACGGGGGAAAAACACGAGCTTCTCTGTTATAACGACCGGGGAAATGTCATAAAAATATAATGTTATAAATCATATTCGGATTGCTTGTGTCACTGGAGATAAAGGACACATGAAGTTTGACCTTGACTACGCACGGGAAGTAATCAGAGCGGAAGCGGATGCTATCGGCTCGCTGACGCCGATTGTGGACAAGTCTTTCACCAAAGCAGTGGAGATGATTTATGAATGCAGCGGGTCCTGCATATTGAGCGGCATCGGTAAGGCCGGCATCATCGGTCAGAAGATAAGCGCCACTTTAGCTTCGACCGGCACGCCAAGCCATTTCCTTCACCCGGCCGAGGCCGTCCACGGAGATCTCGGCAGATTGCGCAAAAACGATCTGGTGATTGTCCTGAGCTACGGCGGCGAAACCGATGAAGTGACGCGCCTTATTAATCTGGTCAAGCAACTGGATATCAAGCTGATTGCGATAACAGGTGAAAGTGACTCCACCCTGTGCAAGCACAGTGACGTTGCATTGTGTATGGGACAAATCAGCGAGGCCTGTCCTCTCGGTGTGGCTCCGAGTGTTTCGACTACCTGTATGCTGGCGATTGGAGATGCGCTGGCTTTTACTGTAATGAAGGCCCGAAAATTCAGCGTCGAGGATTATGTGAGGTTTCATCCGGGCGGCTCTCTCGGGACCAAATTGATGACGGTCGAGCAGTCGATGATGTTCAGGCCGGGTGAAAAACTGCCGATTGCCGAACAGACCGACACGGTCGAGAAACTCCTTGAAAAGACCGGTGACGTCAAACGTCACGGAGCGGTAATGGTTGTCGATGAAAACGCCAGGCTCGCCGGGATAATCACCGATGCAGACATTAGGCGTTTGTTGACAAAACAAGGAAAAAAAGGATTTGAATTCAAAGCCGGAGATGTGATGACCGCCAATTGCAAGCGAATACGTTCCGATGCGCTTGCCTCCGAAGCGACCGCGCTTTTTCATAAATACAGAATCGACGAGCTTCCGGTGGTGGACGCCGACGACAGGCCGGTCGGATTAATCGACGTGCAGGATATCGTGACAATAAAGGTTGTCGGATGAAAACGACTAATTTTGCAGAGATACAGATGCTGATATTGGATGTCGATGGTGTTCTGACCGACGGGACATTGTTTATTCATTCCGACGGCAGCGAAAGCAAATGTTTCAATACTCTTGACGGGCACGGCATTAAAATGTGGCAAAGGGCCGGTATGAAAGTCGCTTTGCTGTCAGGCAGGGCTTCGGAGCCGACAAGACGCCGGGCCGAACAACTGCAGATCGAACACGTATTCGAAGATTGCCATGACAAGCTGCCGGCGCTGCAGAAATTTCTCGAGCAGATCGGTATTTCGCCGGAGGCAGTGGCGTATATCGGAGATGACCTGACGGATTTACCGGTCATAAGATTCGTGGGATTCGGAGCTGCCGTTGCCAATGCGGTAGATGAAGTGAAAAAGTATGCCGATTATGTCACTGAACATCCCGGTGGTGACGGGGCCGTGCGGGAAGTGATTGAATACATTCTGAAAAATACCGGGAAATGGCAGGAGCTTATGAAAAGGTACCTGTTCTGAAGAATATAAGAGGTAGTTGAAATGCGAAAAATCCTGATCGGACTGATATCACTGGCGGCCGTAATCGGAATGTTTCTGGTGTACAGCAGAATAGGAAAAACTCCGCCTATCGATACCGATGCCGGAACGGAATTAATTGCCGACAGCAATATCGGCGATTTCGGCGACGCCAATCAGATCGGAAAAATCGGGGATATCGGAGTCGGGACTTCTAAATTAGCTTATTACGCAACTCTTAATGAGGATGGTGAGATAATTGCTGAGTCTGGTTTCGAGGAACTGTTGAATAAAGAAGGTGATCTATGGGAAGTTAGAAAGCCTTACAGGAATGTTTTTAAGCCCGATTTCAAATGTTATATGACCGCCGATAAAGGAAACATTGAAATCGAGACCGCCGCCGGAAGCACGACGCCGAAAGACGCGACTTTTTCCGGTAATGTTATCATTAAGATTCTGCCCGCGAAACCCGGCGATATGAAAGAAAAGACAATTTATCTCGATGACCTTGTTTTCCTGAGCGACAGGTCGGAGCTTGCGACGGGCGGGCCGGTTAAAGTTGAATCAGAGGATTTTAAGATGACCGGCACCGGCATGAGACTTATCTATAATGAATTGCTGGAACGGCTTGAATTTTTTAGGATATTCAATTTGGAGTCTCTGGTATTAAAAGTTCCGGAATCGGATTCGGGCGAACGCAAACGCACCGGGCAACAGGAGGCAATTGACACTGAGAACGTCACAACACCGCCGGATGAAGCCGTGGTGGCTATGGAGGATGGCAATCAGCCGCTGACAAAGCCGGAGCCGGAACAAAAAAAGTACTACCAATGCTTGTTTATCAGGAATGTTTTTATAGGCACCCCTGATGAGCTTTTTTATGCTGCGCAGGATTTTCTCATAAAAGACTTTTTTTTGTCGGATGATTCAGATGTTGAGAACAGTTCGGCGAAATCGGTCTCTGGAAGTGACGCTAATGAACTCGACGTCGCAATTGCGGATTCGAACGAATCCGATGAATCCGTCTTTGCTGTTTACGATTCGAACGAGCCGAACGAACCTACCCAACAATTTGTCGAAGTCACTATAACCTGCGACAATGGTTTTACAATCGCACCGGCGGAAGTCACTATAGAGCCTGAGGATCTGACACAGACTGCTACGGAAACCGGACCGGATATTCTTTTTTCCGATATTCGTGAAAAAGCCGCCGGAAAGACCACACTGATTACGCAGAAAATTGAATATAGTATGCTTACGGAGGATACTCTTACCGTCGGGCCTACGGAGCTGACTTTTTATACAGAGGACGCAAACGATACCGATCCGAATCGGCAGCCGATTCCGGGGGTGGTGACATCGCAGAAGCAGGCGAGATTTTCAAGGTCGGCGAATCAGATTATCTTCGAGGGTGATTGTTTCTGTAAGATGGGTTCTGAAGAAACAGGCAAAGACCAGAGTTTTGAACTTCGTTCGCCGATACTGACGATTAATTTGCCCGAGGAAGCAACCGGTCCTTCCTTCACCATCACCGATATTGTTGCCGCCGGGCCGGCCCGTCTCGATTTCTTTGTTGACGATATCACCGGTAACGCCGAACCGAATGAGCTGCTTCCGGCGATGGTTACAGCCAAAAAACAGGCTCGATTCCTTTCTTCTTCGAATCAGGTTATTTTCGAAGGTTCCTGTCAGAGCATAATAACCAGGAAAGATCCCAATTATATAGAGGAATTTACGCTTCTTTCGGAATTAATGACCGTGGATTTGCCCGAGGATGCCAACGATAGTTCTTCTTCGCTTCAAAGCGTTAAACATCTGACAGCCGAGGGCGGGCTGGTGACATTAGCGGCGGTTAAAAAAGCCAATGCAGACAAAACAGGGCTTCGGAACGCTAAATCTCAGCCGGAGCTGGGTGGAATAAAGATTTCGTGCAGGCGAATAGATTATGATTCGCTGCAGGAAATGTTTCTGGCGACCGGTCCGGCAAAAGTCTTGATAAGTAATACCAAAGTACCTGAGCCGAACGAGGCAACCAACGGAGCGGGCCCGGGTAAGCGGTGGTGGGCCATTGTGGAAAATTGCGGCATATTGAAATATATGCCGAAAGAAAATCGAATTATTGCCGATGCTGAGGCGGGAAAAACGTTGAGTGTTCAATATATATGTATCGAGGATGGCCAATACGGTCCGGTGGTTTTGGCCTCTGCAGGTCATGCCGATATCGTATTGAGAGATACTCCCGAAGGTAAAACAGAACTTTCGACGCTTGTTGCTTCGAAGGGGATTGATTACACAACAGAGAAAAATGACAGATTTATCGGAAGCGAGCTGTTCTATAACCAGCAGGAATCTTTGATAACGGTCGTTGGGGATGACACTCAGAGCTGCTATTATAACGGTGCTCTTGTTGATGAAATAAAATACAACCTTAAAACCGGCTCGGTGAAAGCCAAGGGTGTCGGTGCCGGTGCGTTAGATGTCAACAAGCAGTAAGCGGCGTAGTAATTGTCCGGTTCGGACATTGAAGATTACTGTGGAGGGATTATACGGGTTGGGAGAGTTTTAATACGGCACAAACGATATTACATTATCTCTTTTGCCATTTGCATATTGGATCGACGTATTTTTATCTGCTGAATTCCATCCAGTCAAGATTCCAGGGGGCTTGCTTCACATAAACTCTGAGGATTTGTTCACCTGCCTCCAGATTGACAATGCATGTAATAGATGTCCATTCATTCCATCGGCCTGTTGAGGGGACATCGAATTCGCACAAGACTTCCCCATCTTTTTGCAATTCACCCTGACCATCAGGATAACCATCGGCGAGTGACACTCGAAAGGTCACATCATATTGTCCTGTTTCCCGGACATGAATCCTGTAATCGATCCAATCCTGATTATCAAAATATCCAAGATTAATCACATTCACCGACAGCATTTCTGTTTCGACACCCGACATATCCATGAAAGCTTCCGCTTCAATTCTTCCGGGAACTTCATGAACTTCCACTGTTTCGGCCAGCTTGATATCCATCCAGTTGAAATTCCAGCCTCCTACCTGGGCGTGTACACGAAGTTGGTGAGACCCTGATTGCAGAGTGAGTGGACAGGAGAGTGTTGTCCAGTTTTGCCAGCCGTTTGTACCCGGCACAAGAAATCTGGAGAGACGTTGGCCATCCAGATTAATATACACCAAACCTTGAAAATCATCTGTCAGCTTCGCCATGCGGAACTCGGCCAAATAAATGCCGGATTTGAGTACAGCCACTTCAAATTCCATCCAATCGCCGTCATCGATCCAGCCGACGTTCAATCCCCCACCGACATCTGAGGTTGTTTCGATGTCCACGCCTGACATCTGCGTAAAAGACTCAGCTTCTATCTTCCCTGGAACAGGAAAATAACTGCCGACGGAAAAATTTTGAAAAATATCCCTGAGCCAGTCGGAATTGGCTTCGCCATACTCCAGAGTCGGAACGCCGGCCATGCCTTCCGTATATCCGTTCCATGAATTGAAGGTTACACCCTGAGCAGACGACAGAAAGACTAATTCTGTAAGCGCTTCCCGCCAACTTGAGTTGTTACCGTATTGAACACTTCCGGGGAATACAATATGGGCATCATATCCGGGAGAAATATCAATGATGAAGGGTATGCCCGTTTGAATCCAGTCTGAAATAAATTTTTGTTTCCAACTGATCAATTGTACTTCATCAAAGCTGCCAACCCAGATTTCTGAGATGAAGCACTGGATACCAAGAAGTGATTCTTGCGTTGCAAGCCAGGGGCCGGTTGTTTGCGGGGCGGGCCGGAAGAATCCCGGAGCATTCGTACCAGGCGGCATCACATCAATGGCAAATCCGATCCGGATTCCAGTGTCGGTAAAAATTTTCTGAGCCACGCGATCAAATCCTTCGGCAAATGTCTCATGACTCATATTGTTTTGATTGGACGAAACGTGGATGATGGATATCAAATATCGTTCCTCACCGGTTTGATCGTAAACGCGTGCCCATCGATCAGGCCAACTTTCATTGCTCGGATTGATCAAATACCGGTCGATCAGGTCCTCACACATAGCGACAAATACGGGCGCAGGGTTCGTGCTACTGCCGGGAAAATCATCTCGAAATATGAATCCTGACGAATTGGGTGTTTCCGCGTAAGATTCGATATATGGCGCAATGAGAATAGGCTTTTGAGCAACTGCATCAAACAGTTCATCGTGGGACATGGTTGATGTCTGCATTGGCGCCCACCAGGCCCAGTTGTCCGTGCCGGGCGGTCCCCAGTACGACATATTAATTACATTCACACCTGCGTCAACCATTGCTTCGACAGCATATTCACGATTCGCCGCATTGACCGACCAGGACAGATGTCGCGAGTCGGAGGGATGAATAGTATAAAGCGCTTCATTGGAAGAGGCGAACACATCGTAATATTGTATGCCATTGCGTGAATTGCCTGTGAAAAAGAATGTGCTCTTGATGGGTTGATTTTCAAAACCGGGATTGGCCAACCGGCCCCAGGTCGTATCGGCTGGAGATGCCATCATAGGCGTCGTCATAAAGAAGAGAATCTGGAAAAGGTTTAAAAACTTCATTGTGACCCTCCTGAACTATTTCCAACGGTTGGCCTCGTTAAATTATGTCATTTATTGTCACCGGGTGACAATGTAACATAGATTGCTATTAAGTATTATAGCATCAGTCAGTAATTTCTGCAACGGATATATAAATAAGGGGTTCGTAAAAAAGGACATTGAATATGTTGATATTTTTCGTAGCTTCGTTAAGTAACTGGCATGAAAGCAATTATGAAAAGGGCGCTTTTAAATAATGGGGAGATATTGGATTGTATGATTGTAGTTGAGTGCGACGGACCGGCCGAGATTAGTGCCGTTCTTAAGGTACTTCTGGTTGTGTATCAGGTTGTTTAGATTCTGTGATTTTATAACCCATTAACAAAAGCATTTTCACTGCATATCGCTTTCCAAGCTCTCTGTAACCTGCCGCATTGAAATGCAGATGGTCTCGACGGCTTGTGCAACCCTTCGAAGAAATGACATATGAATTGGGAATTGTTTTCGGCAGCTCTGCGATGATGGCATTCATGCTTGCACAAGCGCCTCCCTGATCGGCATTCACGAGTTCGCCTGCGAGCAGAGGCACCTCTTCGGCCTTGAGATTCAGGTCTTTGATCAGATTGTCGTAAATGCCTTTTACTTTATTCGGCCATTCCTTGTCGTTCGTGTTCGACTCTCCCTGATGCAGCAGAATCCCTTTGATGACACCGTCTTTCTGAGCCAGTTTTGCCATGTCGATAAGATGCTGATAGGGATTGTCGTTGTATTGCTTGATTATGTTTTTCATCCATGACGCAGCCATTGAAGCGTACGTCTGATAGGTGTCTTTTTCGAACAGCTCGATTTTGCAGCCGGCAACCGACACATTAACCACACCGACTCTGATGTTTTCCGGAAGGTTGTCAACCATTGTTCTGCCAAAATAATCGGCAGGGCAAAGACCTGTATTACCACGGCACAAAGGAGGGACAGCCTCATACCAATTGCCTTTTTTCCGATCCATCCTTGGAAAATCAACCGCCGCCAGGACCTGAAAGCGTTCATCCACCGGCCCCTTGTCTTGTTGTTCAACTCCTGGAAAGCCCTCCATGTTTGACTGTCCAAAGCACAGGAAGATGTGAAAATTCGGATCCGGATCAGCAAAAGCGTTCGTAGTGAACGAGAGTAATACTGTTAGAAAGAACAATCCCAGTTTCATTTTCATAACAATTACCTCCAATACTAAATTGATATTATAGCTCTTCAGTAAATGTGAGACAACTTTGTTTTTGTATTAGAATACGGTCTCAACTCCTGTTATTGAGATTTTACTATTATATAATGTTCTTTCAAGAATAGTTTTTATTAATTCGGTACGTTTCTTTAATATCTTGTCACGATGCATATTATATACATCATCACAGGTAATATTATCATAATCCGGTTTGTTGCCGTTTTTTAAGGGGTTAATGCTAGGAATTGATATGAGCACATTGAAACCGGATTATATGTTCACCGCCGCAGCTTGTCCATGATACGACCCCGCGTTTCGTAATCCGTATCGGTCAGTCCGCTACTGTTTTGCATATCTTCGAGAATGCTTTGATCGATGATAAATTCGACGCTAAGGTCACTCTGGGCCACGTTCCAACCGTTTATGTGTGCGACTGCGTTCGGACGCAGCACGTCCACTAACAGCAGGCTTTTGCCTGCTTTCAAGTCCGTCATATTCTTAACCACGCGCTCGCGGTTCTCTAAGCTCTTGCATATCGGATTGTACGAATAGGGAACGCGTACGCCGGATGTCCCTCCGACGACTTCTGTGGGAAAGACAGGGTCGGAATAATCTTCATATCTAAAAACGGCCTCTCTGGACGGGCAGTAAAATATCTTTCCGTCCTTGATGTATTTGTATTTCCACAGAAGTCCCAGGTTCCAGTAAGTATCTCCCTGGAGAAACCACCTGGCCCAATGATTCTGTGACTGGAGATGTGTCCACGTGCCGTTCGGTAATTCACTGACGGGGGGGATTTTGCCCTCTCGTTCGTCGGCAAAAATTACTACGGCCGTACACATTTGTTTCATATTCGACGAGCATACCACCCGCCGGGCTTGCTGGCGGATCTTATTCAGTGCCGGCATCAGGATGGCCATCAGAAGCGAAATGATAGCGATAACGACCAGCAGTTCTATTAATGTAAATCCTCTTTATTTATCCACGATAATAGTCTATAACCATTTCTATTCCGATGTTTTCTTTGGGATTCTAATAAGGCCAGGCCAGGGCAAAGGACTCCTCCATTGGATGGGCTCCTACATGTCCGTCGAGAAATGCCAGGTTTCCTTTGCCGGCGATTGGATCTGATGTCGTGGCGTTGTGAAAACCACCGATGGCGTCACAGAATTCGCCTGAACCACCCTCGGATTCGGGACCTGGTTTAATGTTCCATTTATTACCGCCGGCTCTTTCGATCCAGTTCGGGGCGTCACTTGTCGGATGTATCGGATACAGGGCGGTGTCGTTGAGCCCCTGCCGGAAGTAACCCGGTTTGATCAGACAGCCCTCGTCGGCAAAGGAGAAAACCTTCGCCGGATTTTTCACGTCCAGGGTCTTGAGAATTCCCCACTTGCCGTCTTTGAGACCGAGATAAGCGTTCATACTGTAGTTATACCAGGGCATATAGTTATCAATTCCGTCGCTCTCATCTGCAAACTCCGGGTGAAAACGTGTGCTTTTGGCCAGGGCTTTGAACGTCGGACAAATCAATGCACGCGCTTCGGCCAAATAGGTGAAGAATTCGCTTGCATATTCCGGATGGTCCCTAAGGTACATATCTCCGTTGCACCAGCGTTTCCATCTGTTGGATGTTTCACCGGGATAGGGATCGATTTGTGAAAAATAACAACTGGCCGGTGAACAGAATTTATCATCGTAGTCCTGGGTGTACATTTGGACTGCGTAGGTATAGCTTCTGAGGTTGCCCTGACAGGCGGAACTTTGGGCCTGGTTTTTTGCTTTGTTTAACGCCGGCATCAGAATAGACATCAGTAGCGCGAGAATAGCAATAACGATTAAAAGCTCTATCAAGGTAAAACCTTTTGCCGGCATTTTTATTCTGTCTAAAAGATCATGCATGTAATCACCCGTGCATTTCTGTCGATGATTTAAGACCACATTCCTTGATATAATACGACATTATATCGAGTTATCGATAATAAAGCAAGGAATTCCCATTTCTACTGTATTGATTTCTTCACATTATAACGCAAAAGAACGGTATTTATTCATCTTCAATTTTAAGTCTTGACTTGAGAGCCAATGTCGATACAATGCGTTTCTCGTATTTCTAATGAGGTAATTCCTTGAATAATAAAATAAGAATAAGGAGAGTAACAGTTGAGTTATAACTGCGTAGTATTGGTTAAACAGGTGCCGGATACCAAAAAGATTACCGGTGATGTAATGAACGACGACGGCACAGTCAGGCGTTCGGCTCTTCCGGCCATATTCAATCCGGAGGACCTTAACGCCCTCGAGATGGCCCTGCAGATTAAAGAACATTACGGCGGTCATATTACCGTTATCACAATGGGCCTGCCGGCGGCGAGCGCGGTCCTGCGCGATTCGCTCTATCGCGGAGCCGACGATGTAATCCTGATTACCGACCCGCGATGTGCCGCAAGCGATACTCTGGCGACAAGCTATATCCTCAGTTGTGCCCTCGGAAAGCTCGATTATGACATTGTCCTGTGCGGCAGACAGGCGATTGACGGCGATACCGCCCAGGTCGGCCCACAGATGGCGGAAAAACTTGGCGTCACGCAGCTTACCTACGTCGAAGAGCTTGAGAAGCTCGACGGCAGAGAAATCACGGCCCGGCGAAATATCGGAAATGGATGGCAGCAAATCAGAGCGGAACTGCCGGTATTATTGACGGTTACCGGCGGCGCCAACGAGCCGAGAGTGGCCGCGGCAAAAAAAATGATGAAGTGCAAAAAAGCCATGACGCCTTTCGAGGTCGAGCAAAAGATCAGGACCGAAAATCCCGACGCAAGCCGGGCGGATATAAAAGAGCTGGTCGAGCACAAGTGCGGTGAATTGGAAAAAGCAGGTCTGCTTATTAGGCAGTGGGATCTGGATTTTGTCCAGGCCGACCTGAGCTGGTGCGGCCAGAGCGGCTCGCCGACAAAAGTCCACCGAATTCAGAGTATCGTACTTGCGGCAAAGGAAAGTAAGAAAATTGAGTCGAATGAAAGAGGCATAGCTGATATGATACATGAATTGATCGAAGATAAAACAATTGCATAAGGGAAAAACCTGAACACGAAATATAGATAAAGGGCAGAATTTCGAAATTTAAAACTTATAAGTGAACGCTATTCACGGGCTTGATGTGTATCCGGCTCTGCCGAAAGCGAATTTGACTATAGGCCTGATTATGGGGCCATGAAAGGAAGAAAAATGAATATTTATGTGGGAAATTTATCGAACAGTGCGACAGAGGATGATTTGCGTCAGGCTTTTGAGGCATTCGGCCAGGTAAGTAACATCAATATTATTAAAGACAGGTTTTCCGGTGAGTCCAGAGGATTCGGATTTGTCGAAATGCCGACGAAAACCGAGGCGGAGGCTGCGATTGAAGGTTTGAACGGCCAGGAAATCAATGGCCGGGCCGTCAATGTCAACGAAGCTCGCCCCAAAGCAGATAACCGCCGATCCGGCGGTGGCGGCGGTGGTGGTGGACGCGGTGGACGCGGCCGGACCGGCGGTGGACGCGGTGGTTCCGGTGGCGGCGGCGGCAGACGCAGATACTGAAATTTATCTCAGTATTTTCCCGCCCCTGTTTTAGCAAGAGTAAACTTCCCCCCACGGAAGCGGGGAGAAGGAACGAGGGCGCTAAAGATTTTGGGATTTAATTTGTATGATTGATGTGAACAGAAAAGGCGAAGTTTGGATTTTTGCCGAGCAGCACGGCGGCAAACTGGAAGATACACCAATCGAGCTGATGAGCAAGGCCCGTCATTTAGCAGACACTTTGGGAGTAAAGTTAGCGGCGGCCTTGCTGGGTGATAATGTCAAGGAGCTTGGAACAAAATTGATTTATCATGGGGCCGACAAGGTGTATTTAGCCGAGCACCCGCAACTGGGGACATACCAGACCAACAGCTACGCTAAGGTTATGTACGATTTAATCCACAGACATAAGCCGCAGATTGTGCTATATGGGGCGACTATCGCCGGACGTGATTTGGCTCCCCGGATCGCCAGCGCCACGAAGGCAGGCCTTACCGCCGACTGCACCGATTTGCAGATCGGCGACCATGAGACGGCCAAGGACAAAAAGCTGCATAAGAATCTTTTGTTCCAGATACGACCGGCGTTCGGTGGAAATATTATCGCCACGATTATCAACCTCGACCGGTGGCCGCAGATGGCGACGGTTCGCGAGGGCGTCATGGTACCGGCCGAGCAGGATACGAAACGAAAAGGCGAAATTGTCGAAGAGAAAGTGCAGTTGACTGGGCAGGATTTGCCGCTCCAGATTCTCGCCGAGCAGAAACGTCAGAAAAAGGTGGATCTCAAGGCGGCGAGGATTATTGTTGCCGGCGGGGCAGGTCTCGGCAGTAAGGACAACTTCAAGCTGATTTGGGACCTGGCTAATTGTCTCGGTGCGGCTCCGGCGGCGACCAGAGCGGCGGTGGATTTGGGCTTTATCGACCACGACCATCAGGTCGGCCAGACCGGCACGACCGTTCGCCCGAGCCTTTACATCGCGGTCGGTATCAGCGGGCAAATCCAGCACCAGGCGGGAATGTCACAGAGCCAGAAAATTGTCGCCGTCAACAGCGATCCCGACGCCCCGATATTCAATATCGCACATTATAAAATCGTCGGCGATTTGAACGCCGTTTTACCTCTTATGATAAAAGCAATTAAAGAAAAAGGAATAAAGGAGTAGGCAACATATAATACCATTGTCATTGCGAGTCCCGATTTATCGGGACGTGGCAATCTCGTTCGCCTTATCCTGGATTGCTTCGCTTCGCTCGCAATGGCGGCAATATCGAATCGAGAATCGAAGATGGCTAATTTTTACAGAGATAACAGTGATATACAATTTTTGTTCAGGCACTTCGACCTGCGGCAATCAGCCCAATTAAGCGAAGAAGACTTCAGGTTCGCGGGCGAATTCGATTCTGCTCCTGCCGACGCTGACGAAGCTGTTCAAAATTACGATATGGTACTGGATTCGCTCGGGCAATTGAGTGCCGAATTTATCGCACCGCGGGCCGAAGATGTGGACCGCCAGGGAAACACTCTCAACGAGGACGGCTCGGTGACGCGTGCCAAAGGAATCGCCGAGGCAATCGAGAAGCTCGGTCAGGCGGAAGTTATGGGATTTACCCTGCCCCATCAGTTCGGCGGATTGAACTTCCCGAACATTATTTATTCGATGGCAATCGAGATTGTCTCACGTGCGGATGCCGCATTGATGAATATTTTCGGCCTGCAGGGAATTGCCGAGACGATAAATGCCTTTGCCGATGAAGAAATCAAGCAGCAGTATCTGCCGGATTTTGCGGCCGGTAAAGTCACCGGTGCCATGGTCCTGACTGAGCCGGACGCCGGTTCCGACCTGCAGGCGATAAAAGTCTCCGGGCACGACCAGGAACAAGAAAAACCGGCTAAGGTCTATCAGGACGCCGAAGGCAACTGGTTCGTGCGGGGCGTCAAGCGGTTCATCACGAACGGCTGCGGCGAAATCCTGCTCGTGTTGGCGCGCAGTGAGCCGGATATCTCCGACGGTAGGGGATTGAGCCTGTACTTGGTCGAACGCGGGCCGTGGGTGAAAGTTCGCCGGCTGGAAGACAAGCTCGGCATTCACGGCAGCCCGACCTGCGAATTGTTTTTCAACGATGCCCCCGCAAAACTTATCGGCGAGCGGCAGCGAGGTTTGATTACTTACGTGATGAGCCTGATGAACGGCGCCCGTATCGGCATAGCAGGCCAGTCGCTGGGAATCGCCGAAGCGGCGTTTCGCGTCGCCCGTGATTACGCCTCCACGAGAAGGCAGTTCGGTGTCACCATCGAGAAACTTCCCGCAGTTCGTGACATGCTTATCGATATGAAAATCGCCGTCGAGGCGGGCCGAGCGCTTTTGTATGAAACCTCCCACGTGGTCGATTTGGAAATCGGAATCCTGAAACAGCTCAAACCTAATCCGCCGGCGGACAAAGAGCTTGCCAAACAGCTCAAGAACGATTCGCGAAAATATAAAAGACTCGCTTCTATGATGACGCCAATGAGCAAATATTATTGTTCCGAGATGTGCAACAGTATTGCCTACGATTCGATTCAGGTGCTCGGCGGCAGCGGCTACATGCGGGATTATGCCTGCGAACGATACGCCCGTGACGCCAGAATCACTACGATTTACGAGGGTACGAGCCAGCTCCAGGTCGTCGCCGCGGTACGCGGAGTATGCAGCGGGACGGCGGAAAAATTCCTGACCGAACTGGCTGAGCTGGATTACGACGAAAATGTTAAAGACCTGCTCGAAATTCTCGCCGAAGGCATCGGGAAAATGAAAGAGGCGATTGCCTTTATTAAAGAAAACGGCAACGAATATATGGACCTCTACGGCAGACCTCTGGTTGATATCGCGATAGATTTGATTAACGGCTATCTGTTCTGCGGCCAGGCAAGCACTAAAGTTGACATGCAGGTTCCTCTCGCTGACAACGGCCAGGCCGATACAGGTAAAACAATATCCGTCAAAGAGCGCAAGGCACAAATCGCCCGAAGATTTATTACAAAAAACGCACCAAAAATTACGGCTTTGGCCGAGTTGATACAAACCGGCGATAAATCAACATTCAATGAATACGAAGCCCTCGTCGGACCTGTGCCGGTTGAATGAGAAGATAAGAGGCTGAGCACGAGATATGAACAGATGTTAAGATCTGTGATATTTGATTTTGATGGTGTCATTACAGATTCGGAGATTTTGCATCTTCGAGCCTTTAATAAAGTCTTAGCCCGGTTCAATCTTGAGATAGATAAAAAAGACTACTACACGAACTATCTCGGTTATACCGATGCCGATTGTTTTGAGCGGCTTATTGCGGACGGCCTGCTCGAAGTCGATAAACGGCAAATTCCCGAGATGATCGAGCAGAAAAATCACGTCTTCGAGGAGTTGGCAAGAACCGAGGGCAAAACAATCGAAGGCGTGCGCGAGTTTCTGAACATGCTGGCGCAAAATAATGTCCCTATGGCGATTTGTTCGGGAGCCTTGTTAACGGAAATTGAGCTGCTCCTGGACGATGCCGGGCTGCGGCATTTTTTTGCCGTGATTGTCTCCGCCGAGCATGTAAAAAAAGGCAAGCCGCACCCGGATGGTTTCCTGATTACCTTGAAAAAGCTCAACAAGGGTCGTAGTGATCCGATTAAAGCTGAACAATGCATTGTAATTGAAGATTCACTTTGGGGACTCCAGGCTGCAAAAGCCGCCGGTATGCACTCTGTTGCCGTGACAAACTCTTACGATGCCGAGCAGTTGCACTTAGCGGATAAAATCGTTGATAAGCTCAGCGATCTGAGTATGTACGATTTACAGCGACTGTGTTCCTGATTCAGACTGTCAAGTCGGGAAAAATACTTGACTGAAAAGCATACATGCCATAAAATGGCAACCATGGAAGAAGTCATCTCTGACAACAAAGTCACAGGTCAAAACAGGGGAGAATATCATGTACGATCACAAACGCAAGGCTTTCACATTAATCGAGCTTTTGGTAGTGATTGCAATCATCGCACTGTTGATGGGGATATTAATGCCGGCACTGCAGATGGTAAAAAAACAGGCTCAGGGAATTGTCTGCCGGTCCAACCTGAGACAGTACGGCGTAGCCACACGCATGTATCTGGATGCGAATCAGGGGATTTTTCCCAACGCCTTTACCTGGCTCTTCAAAGACGGTGCCTGGGGCTGCGAATGGCATAATGCGAACAAGACACTCGCCAAACATCCGGAGCTTGCCGGTTCGCTCTGGCCCTATCTCAAGGACAAAGATATCCATTTGTGTCCTTTGTTTAATACGATTGCAAGGCAGACTGGATGCAGTATCTGCCATGGCCGCGACTTTCCTGTCGAGCCGCAGTACGGCTATAGTATGAACGGTTTTCTCGGCACGGCGTCGTTCTTTGTCCCGGACCAATATCAGGATGAGATCGAAAAAGCCAGTAAGGAGATCAATGTCAAGAATCCGGCTAACGTCTTTGTTTTTTCTGAGGAAAATACATGGACAATTGAGGGCCTCAGCGGTGATGTCTTTAATGATAACAATTTGATGCCCAGCCCCGGCACAAGTGACGATTGCTTCGCGACGTTCCATGATGCTCCGTCCGGTGACCTCGACAGCGGTTTTGCCAACGCTGTGTTCGTTGATGGTCACGTGGATCGCGTTAGTGCCTATCCGGCGGGAAATACTTTCAAAATGAGCTGGCCCGGCGGCTCGCCGATACCCGAATGGTAAGGTGGGATGGGGAATTCTCCGATCCGAGCATGATACGTCTCGGCAAGGATTTTTCACCTGACCGGCACGACCAGACCGAAGGGACGTCTCATGTTTTAGCTGGATAATTAATTAGCGAATTGGATTGGCACGTTTTGCTATTTCCTAAACACTATACGCTAAACGCACTTTTTTTACCAGCAGAAAGTCGGGATGAGTTTGTTACGATTCTTGTCGAGCCACTTTGCTTTTCGCAAAATCATATCGAGGAAATCCGTGCCGGACAGGTGGCCGAAAAAGCCGGTTGCGGCAATTGGCAGGACCGCTTCGGCAATCATCGTTTCAATCATCAGATCGACAAGTGCATCCAGCTTGTTTTTATCTAACTCGACGACACTTCGATAGCCTTTGATGAACCGGGCGAGCTTATCTTCGTCGAAATAATCGGGCCAGTCGTTTGGATTGGCCCGGCCGCCGACGATGGAGAACTGCAGCATTGCATTGGCTAAGTCGGTGACGGTCGAGGCGACGCGGACCGAATCGAAATCGAGCAGTGCGGCGATTTTGTGTCCGGCAAAGAGCATATTGCCGGGATGCCAGTCGCCGTGAATTATCTGCCGGGGCCACGAGTCGAAACCGAGCTGAGTGATACAAATGCTCGAATCGTTGTAGAGTTCCATGAGCGTCTCGGATGTCGTGCGCATTTTCTGGTTTGGAAGGGCAGAGCGGTCGGAGCCGATGGTTTTGAGATGCCTTCGGACGGCGGGCGAATCGTGGTAGCAGTTAATGAACGGCTGGCTATGCGGGTAGTCGGCCAGCAGCCGGTGGAATCGAGCTAACTGCCGGGCGGCTTCGGCGGCCTCTTCGGGCGAGCCGCTATAGCGAGTGCCGGAGACGAATTTGAATAGTTCGTAGATGTGATGGTCGAGCCGGAGGGCGGTTTCGTCCGTATCGCGGGTGGCCAGAAGGGAAGTGACGGGGAAATCGTTTTCGGCTAAATATTTCTGGATATCGTGGGCGAATGTCACTCGTGCCAGGTCGTCTTTGCCGTGCGTGCGGCGTTTGAGCAGGAATTTTCCCTGTTCGGAGACAAAGACCATTTTCGGTGTGCGGCGATTCCCGCCGGACAGCGGTTTTAGCCGGTTGACTACGCCGATATCGTAATGGCTGAGAACGCAAACAAGCTCCTCGGATGAAAATTTTACACCGCCTCGGGGCATATTTTTTTGAACTATAGTTTTTGTTGTCCCCTGATGTGCGGGGATGAAATTATTATTACCGGTTATTTGAACGCGAGTAGCAGGATTATTACCAGCAGGAATATTGCCGCTACCGCGCTGAGGATGAGAATGGCCATGCGGTACTGGGCGACGGTCTCACCGTAGAAGGGTTTTTCGGTTGTCTCGATGGCTTCCCCCTCCTCGAGCTGCGCGAGATCGGTGACATCGAACCTGCGGTGCGCCACGAGCGGCGGTTTGCCTTCCTGGAGGGCTTCCAGGTCTGCCATGAGTTCCTCCACGTTGTTGTAGCGGTTCTCCCGGCGCTTGGCCATCATGATTTCAATGACCTCGGATACTCCCGCCGAGAGCGAGGTGTTGATGTGGTCCGGCGGAATTAATTTCTCACGGAGGTGCTTCCTCATGACGTCGGCCGAATTTTCCGCCATAAACGGCACGCGGTTCGTGACCATATGATAGAATGTGGCCCCGAGTCCGTAAATATCGGCTCTGCCGTCGATATCAATCTTGCCGCGAATTTGCTCGGGTGCAATATAATACGGCGTGCCATACGCCTTACCCGCCTCACTTTGTGCCGCCTCAATATCCGTTGTCCCCCTCGCCAAACCCATATCCGCAAGCTTCACCGCCCCGCTCGTACTTATCATAATATTTTTCGGCTTGACGTCCCGGTGTATTAAATTACACGCATGGGCATGGGCAAGTGCCTTAGCGACCTGGATGATAATTTCCAGCGCCTCCGACTCGGAGAAAATTTTCCCCGCCACCAGATCATCTGCAATCGTTTTGCCCTCGACATACTCCATCACGAAATAATGATACCCTCCCGCCTCGCCGACGTCAATCGCCTGCACGATATTCGGATGGTTCAGCCTTCCCGCCGCCTGGCCTTCCTTATAAAACCTCTCGACGTACTCCGGATTCTCGCTGAACCGTTTCGGCAGAATTTTTATCGCCACAATCCGATTCAAGCTCAACTGCCTCGCCTTATACACAATCGCCATCGCACCGGCACCGAGCTTACCTAAAATTTTATATCCGGGAATCTGATGGGCCGCGTCCTTACTCTCGTGGATACTGCTCTTAAGCCGCTCCGCCTGGCTGCTGGTGAGGTAGCCAAGCTCGATCATCAGGTCCTTGAGAATAATCGGATTGATTTCGCGCCGGGACTCCAGCTCCTTAAGCGACCGCCGCAGCTCCTCGTCCGTACAAAGGCCCTGATCAATCGCCATTTTGCCGAACATGGTATCGTAATTCGTCTCGTTTGTCATTGATGTCCCATAGGCAAACCGATGAAGCGCTCAGCGATGAACCAATCCTTTGGCTTTCGTTTTATAATCCTATAATATTCCAAACGCGTTAATTATCGGCCGAAAATATTAATTGTCAAAGAAATTCTGCCCATTCTTGTTTAGAAAAAACATGAATTTTACACCGGCCGCCCAAGAAAGCAAGCCCAAAACAGAATCGACCTGATTTACTCCCGGGTTTAGCTGTTTTTTCCCCGCTTTATAGCTGTTATCAGCAATTCTCTTGGGACGAATCTCGAAATTCGGATTTCGTCATCCGTTTGTAGTATGTCGTTTCGAGAATTCAGAATCAAGCAACTAATCAGCTAAACAACTAATTCTCTAATTCACTTGACCTGAGTACGGCCTTCCGCCTTCTGACTTCTGTCATTTGCTTTATGGGACAGCTTGTCTCGAACATTATGACTTTTGTAATTAGATATTGTTTAGGATTTCGAATTTAGTGTTTCGTAATTATGAAAAAAATCTTGATTTTTTTCATTGCCCTGCCATAATACCCTCGTACCAGCGAGACGGGACGTGCAGCTTTGATAAATAGGTCATTCCGACCGGAGCCCTCGTTCTTGCTTTCGTAAGAAAGCAAGAGGGCGAAGCGGAGGAATCTAATTTAAATAGATCTCTCCATTCCGCCTTCGACTCCAGTCCGCCTTGGGTGTGCCTTAGGCAGGAATGACAGAAAGTCGTAAAGAAATGAAAGTTTGAAAAGGAAAAGTTCAACTAAATAGTCATTTATGATAAGGAGACAGAATGAAAGCAAAAAATTTCAATATGATAATCGTTTTCCTTTTGTGTTGTGCACCATGCTTCGGTGGACAAGAAAAATCAATTGAAAAATCCGATCCCAACGTTGTTCAGACGGAATCCGTCAAAGAGAATGCCGTCGATAACGAGGCCGGTGAGCATGATATGCAGGAAAGTTCCGTCAAAGAATCAGATCCTAACGAATCTCAGAAGAAACCTGTAGGATATAGAGCTGTCAAAGATAAGACCGGCGAGCATTATTTATATGTTCCGGTATATGAAGATGGTTCGGAAGGTTCGCCGAGAAAATATGCTCCTAAAAAGAAATCTGTTTTTGATCCTCAGTCTTATTTTTCAGCGACGGGATTAAAAAAAGAAACTTTATTCATTGGACCTGAGATATATCGTTTTGAGTACGAAGAGTCCGGGATACAGGATACAGGTACGTTTTACGGCGTCGTCTTCGGTTATACATATCGCGACTGGATTCCGGATACCGATATGGAAAAACTCTCGCCGGACAAGAAGATGTTCGCAATGGAATTCCGATTTGCCGCCGGCGAGGTGGATTATGACGGTCAATTAATGAGCGGGGAACCATATAAGATAAGCAATATCGATGACACAACATTCGAGGCAAGATTTCTCATTGGACCGGATTTATTGGAGGAAGACCATTTATCGACGTTCTATACCGGATTCGGATATCGGTATCTTTATGATGATTCCACATCCGATCCCGCCGGTTACGAACGAGAATCGAATTACCTGTACCTGCCGGTCGGGTATCAGTTCCATCAGTTTACGGACGCTCCATGGTCTTTCGCCGCGACTATCGAAGGTGATTTATTGCTTTTCGGTGTCCAAAGAACCGATCTCGGTTTTCTGGATGTTAGTAATGATCAACATACCGGGCTGGGCTTTCGAACCGCAGTGAAATTTCAGAATCGATCCGAAGATTATATTTTCAGCATAGAGCCTTTCTTTAGGTACTGGGATATCGACGATTCCGAGGTTGAAAAATATTTCTACGAACCGGCGAACGAAACAATCGAATTCGGCATCCAGCTCAAGTGGTTGTTTTAGAATCGTAGGGTGCGTAACACGCACCAAATAAATAAAAATTCGAAGAGGAAAAGATAAATTAATGATAGGAAGAAAATAGTTGGCTGTCACTAGTTGATTCTATTTGATTTATGTATTTTAGGCATAAATGTCAAACGATAGCCATGTTTTTCCTTGCTTAGCAGTAAATCTTAGCCGATATTAAATCCAGCGAGTAAACAGCTTTGCAAAGCCGTTATAATCACAATCTAAATCGCTAAAAGAGTGGAAACTAATGAAGAAACCGCTTTTTATTTTGGCATTCGTAGTAATCTCAGCTTTTCCTGAATTTGGATTATCTCAAACCAGTGATCTACAAGCATTTCTCGACGGCCAGAAGACAAAATATTCCACTGAAGGCCATCCCAAAGCTAAAGGTATCAAACTAAGCATTGAATATCCGAGCAATTGGCAAAGGTCTGAAGGAGAACGTCCGAATATCGTTCAGACATTTACATCTGACTCATCAAAAAACTTCAAACAATGCCTTATCCTGATAAAAGATATACCATCTTTTATGGAACTTCTCTCAACTGAAGAACTTTCTTACGAGATGTTCACCCAAGAGACACTCAAACAAATGGTCCCGGAAGGTGCAACTTTTGTCAAAGGCGAGCAAACAAAGTATGATGGTCAACCCGGTGCTTGGATGATCTATGTTATACAATCCCAACGTGCTGGATTAACGGTAGAAATATATATGCTACAGCACATGTTTTTGTACTCTAGTAAACTGATTTTGCTTCAGTGCGGCGTTGCCGGACTTGCTGGCTCTACTTCAACAGCGGAACAGGAGTTCACACGTTATCTTCCTATTTTCCAACTTATCGGCAACAGCATCGTCATATATGACAAGTGGGCAGGAATTGTAAAAAAAAATTCCTCGAGTGATTCTATAATGGAAGACATTTTGGGTGAATATTGGCTGTTGTCACTTATTATATCAGTAATATTAACTTGGGGGATTGGACTTGCGCCCCCTTTAATTATCAGGTTTGTGATAGCGAGGCGACCTCTATCGAAGGGATTATCAATAACTCTTGTTATTCTTTTCTGGTTTATCAACATTGTATTATTTACTGCCTTGGGCAGTCAAAGCAAAACACACGCAGCGTTATTCCTTGTAGGATTGGCATCTTACGCTATATTGCGCAAAGGGTCGCGCAGATGGAAGGCTAAAGATAAAATTGATTAGGGACGCACCCCATTTTACGAAAACGAAACAGTAACGATAATAGGGTCCGTCCCTGTTATCTTTCAAAGGTATTTATATGGCAGATCAAGTATTAGGAGTAGAAACAGTCATCACATGTTCGGATGGAATTAACAAGGCCTTTGTGGTAAACGAGGAAGACTTGAAGCACTTCTTTGCAATAGGCAAGGAGTGGGTCGAGGAAGAAAAAGTTGGCAACACAATCCTTCGGTGCAAGGCATTGTTGAAAAAAAGTAAGGATAAACTGGTAAGCGATAATATAAATACAATTCTTGAGTATAGTAATCCACGAAAGCAAGAAATATACGATGTCTCTTTGCAAATGTGTTGTAAGGAGAAAGAACGAATATTTGAAGTAAAATTCCAGAGTTATGAATACCCTAATTTAATTCAGGTGACAGTTGGTGGAGCTAATTCAGAACAAACTGAAAAGCTCTTCTCGAGGTTGATGGCTGAGTTGAACGAGATAACTCAGTGGTATTGGTTTCTTGCTTGCAGACGCTGGTTGTTTAAAATTGCAACATGGTCATTTTGGGTTTTTCTCGTTCTAATATTTTGCTATAGTGCACTATCTACAGTTGGGAATGTTTACCGTAATCGTCAGATTAGAAAGCAGCACGAGGAATTTCTAAGAAGGAATCCGCCAGTTTCTCAAGAGCCAAGCACAATTGACAAAGGCGAAGAAAAGGGAATCGATACCACCAAAAAAACACAGCCTAACATAGATAGAATCAATCCAGCGATACAAGTGTGGGACTGTGTTAGCAGCAGACAATTCTTAGCAGGGATGGGAATAATTATTGGAGGAATTTTATTGGTGCGCATTACGATTTACCTATTTCCGAAGGCAGTTTATGAAATAGGAAAAGGAAAGCAACGACATGAGAGACTAAAAGTTATGAGAAAGTGGTTTGCAGGTGTTTTAACTGTAATCATTGTAACCGGAATAATTGTACCAATAATAAATGAATTAATAACAAAGCTCTTTGGGGAATAATTAGGGAATAATTCGAAACGTTTACTATTTTTAGGTTTCGTTCATGATCAGTAGGTTATGCAAACGATAAAAAACAGAAGGAAAATAATTGAATTTATTAAGGAGTTTTGAAATGGCAGATCCAAGAGCTTTTATAAGTTTTGATATCGACCACGATTCAAACGAAAAGGTGCTTTTTGCAGGGCAGGCAAAGAACTCAAAGACACCATTTTCTATTGAAGACTGGTCAGCTAAATCTTCAATGCCGCAGTCGCAATGGGAAGAAATTGTTAAAGAAAAAATTAATAAATGCAATATGGTTATCGTACTTGTTGGAAAATACATGGCTAGTGCCAGTGGTGTTGCAAGGGAAATCACATTCTCCCACGACCAAGATGTTCCAGTATTTGGTGTTTATGTCGGCGGGACAAATACCTCAAGCAATCTTCCAAAGGGATTGCAGAGAAATAGAACGATTAAATGGGATTGGATTTTAATTGCAAGTGCGATTAAGCAAATGATGAAAGAAAAGAAAAATAGATAGGAGGTTATTATGAGAAAAGCACTTGTTGTAGGGATTAATAATTATTCTAATGCACCTCTGAATGGGTGCGTAAATGATGCCAATACTATAGCAAATGTTTTAAGAACACATGGTGATAGCTCTCCAAATTTCAATGTTAGACTCTTAACATCCCCCAGTTCAACAATTGACAGAGCCTCGCTCAGAAAAAACATCGAAACACTTTTTGCTGGTAAATGCGACATAGCTTTATTGTACTTTTCAGGTCATGGCTTTATTAAAAGCACAGGTGGTTACCTTGTTACAACTGACGCTAAGCAATATGACGAAGGCGTGTCAATGGATGACATTTTAAATATAGCCAATCAGTCTAAAGTAGAAAATAAGGTAATTGTTCTAGATTGTTGTCACTCTGGAGCTTTAGGTTCACCAAGCATAACAGGCAATACTATTGCGCAATTATCAGAAGGCATGTCAGTTTTAACTGCTAGTAGAGATTCTGAGTCTGCTATGGAAATAAACGGCTCTGGTGTCTTTACTTCATTGGTTGTAGACGCACTTAAAGGTGGAGCAGCAGATTTACGCGGAAACATTACACCAGGTTCAATATATGCCTATGTTGATGAGGCCTTAGGAGCATGGGACCAGCGACCAATATTTAAAACAAATATTACTCGTTTTACTTCATTACGAACAATAAATCCACAAGTGCCATTGAAAACATTGCGGAAGATAATAGAGTATTTCCCATCACCGCAGGAAGAATACCAACTAGACCCATCCTATGAGGATACAAACACAAAAATGGTGGAACATAATGTTATTGAGCCATATGCCATAGCCGAGAACGTTGCTGTTTTTAAGAGCCTTCAAAAATTTGAGAGTGTAGGTCTTGTTGTTCCGATAGACGAAGAGCATATGTATTTTGCCGCTATGCATTCTAAATCATGCCGTCTTACGGCTCTTGGATATCAATACTGGCGACTAGTAGAAGAAAAGAAAATTTAATTAGTGGGATACTATGGACAGCGGTGCTGTTGAAAAAGACAAAAATTATTAAGAAACTAGAGAAACTAGGGACAGTCACCTATTAACGGCGATTTTTTTAAAAAACCAGCAACAGCCAAATTTTCATAACGCCGGAATTTTTTATAGCGGTTAGGGAATACAAAAATAGCGGATAGGGTATGGGGTATAGGTTTTTGTTTCTGCCGATTCACGAGCACACCGGTCCCGACATGAACATTCCGTGAAACAAAAAACAATTAAGAATAAAAAAAGCTAATAGTCCTTTTGATTAATCAAAAGGACTATTGACTTTGTATGTTCAAAGAACGGGTATTAAATGCGCAAAAGTTCTTGATAATCCCGAAAATATTTTTTCGAATAATCAAAGCCATCACAAATCGACTTGAAAATGAATGGCGGAGAAGGTATTATTTATCGATGTGAATTTGAGATTATTTTATGAAGAAATTATTGGCCGATCTTGTTCGTGCGTTATTGCTGCAGTTTGTTATCGTGCTGCTTTTAATCTCTCTGTTTGTTCTCGGTTACATCTTCCGGAACGATGCCCTCATAGCCTATCACCGATGGGGCGAAAAGTCGACACTCAAGGCCATGGGACGCCATTACAAACCACAACCCGATAAAAAGTACAGACAATATGCCGATAGACATATAAAGCATAGAAAAGCATTAGTACGACTCGGGTACTACGAGGAACGCATTTTTAAAGTTAAATATCTCAAGGCAGGATCGCCGCAAATCGAGAAGTTATTTGTTGAGTTCAGGGAACTATATCCCGGATGTTCATTTACTTGTAGCGTGGGGAAAGACCTTACGATTACAGATATCCCTGAACGAATGCCGACATGGGAATCTCTGTTTACTAAATATGACATTCCTCCCGACGAACCTAACCAGCCGGCCGTACCGGCGGAGAAGTTTTAATTAGAAAAATTTCGTTTTTACCGGCGGAGCCGTTCTTCGAGTCGCTCGATAACAGGATCGTTCGGGTCCACCGTCTCCGGCGTTTCAATTTGATGCGCCTGTTCTACTCGCTCTTGTGTCAGGACAGTCGGGTGAATTAGTATTAACGGTGTGTATTCGTCCGTGATTTTATATTGACTTCGGAAAATTCCGCCGATAACCGGCACGTCACCAAGGATCGGAGTCTTGGAATTTCTGCTGGTTGTTCGAGTTATTTTTTCGCCGCGTATCAATAATATTTTGCTGTTCGGTATTAGGATTCGTGAAGTATCTTCGAATGTCAAAATCTTCGGAACCAGTTTCTTTTTGTCATCGATTTTTGTTTCTTGAAATTCAACGAGGTGATAGAACTTAATGTCGTAATCGAGCTGGATATTTTTTCTGTCTTCCATATATTCCGGCGTAAATGTAATAAAGCTGCCGGTTTCTAATATCTCGGTCTTTGGCTCTTGGGATGCTTCATTTGCTTTTTGAGGGGTTTTGATGGCATAATACTGTTTATCGGGAATAGGAATATTCACCTTTTTGCCGCTGAAGGCAATGAGTCGGGGCGAAACAAGCATTTCGATATCCTTGCGAGCCGCTGCAACCTTGATTAATAAATCGGCGTTTAACTTGTCGATTTCGAAGGTAGCCTTATTGCCGGTATTAGAAGTAAGATATTCCTTCCATTTACTGAAGCTTTGCAACGATTTGTTATCCAGGCCGACGAACTTGAGAAAATCATCCGACACTTTTAAAATATTCATCTCAATCATAATATGATCAATCTGTTCCGGCTCATTCGGCTGCGTTTCGGCTGATTTAATTTGTTGTTCCTGCCGGGCCTCGATCTGTGGATCGGATTCTGGATCTTCTTTTTTCAAGGTATCTCGAATCTGCTGCGTCTGGGCTTTGATTTGGTCCAGTGAAGCTCGTAAGTCGTCGATTTTCTGCCGACGCTCCTTGGTATTCATGTCCTGGTCGTATAATTTTGCGGCTCTTTGTTTTTCCTCATCCAGACGTTTGTTCAGGTCTTCTTTGAGCTTGATTAACTGCCGGACTTGCGGGTGTGACTCGGTTAGGGTTTGACGCGCCGTTAAAAGCTTTTTCTCGACTTCGGCCAGTTTCTCGGTAAGGGCCTTGACGGATGGCAGGTTATTGATAGTTTCCTGCTTGATGATCTCTTCTAACGGTTTTGCTTTGATCTTATCCAGTTGTTCGTTCATGTCTTCTTTGAGTTTGATTAACTGCCGGACTTGCGGGTGAGACTCGGTATACGTTTGACGTGCTTCGATAAGCTCTTTTTCAACTTCGGCCAGTTTATCTGTAAGGGCCTTTACCGATGGCAGGTTATTGATGGTTTCCTGTCGATTTCTGGACAATTCCAGATTGTTCTCATGTATTAGCGTCTGTGCTTGAAGAATTTTTCTTTGTGTCTCAAGTTCTATGAGATTCTCTCTCAACGAAGCAATCTGTTGCCGGGTCTTCTCATTCGTCTCCCGGTGCCGCATAATTTCTTCCCAGTTTTTGGGGAATGTCGGCTCGGGATGCCAGATGAATTCTTCGCCGGATGATGAACGTATAGAATCCAGGTTTTTTTGAATCTTTTGATGGACCTCGATGCTCTGATAGATTGCGAGCTTCTTCGGTTGTTGAACGGGAAAAGCTGAAATCGCTCCAGGGGCTTTATCATTATTGTCATACCAGCTATCCGGCTCGATGGTCTCTTTGATTCGACGGATAAGGTCATTAACATCCTCGGTCGTCTCGGCCAAATCTGTAATGTCGTACACACGGGTAGCCGGCTTGCCGGTAGATTGTTGTTTTTGTATCTCCGGCGGTGGAGTGCCGTAGCTGCTGCCGCCGAAGGCGCCGAATCCGGGGGGCAAGTCACCCTGTCCGTATCCGCCCATCATGTTAGGGGGAGTCCTTTCGAGGCCGAGCTGCTCGGCTTGCTCCGGGGTGATAATGGTCGGTTTGACTAAAATAATCAGTCGCTTTTTTTCCTTAGTCCTCTCAGAGCTGTCGGTGGTCGTTTCGGCGGAAGTTGCTTTCTTTTTCTCGTATATCGTAATTGGTCCACCGTCGAGGAATAATGTCTTGCCGTCCGGAATATTTTTGTTGGATGCAATAGTATTGGTCTCGAACTGGGGGATTTGTTCTTTATATTTGTCCTGGAAAACACGTTCTTTGAAGCCGGTTAGCTGGGTGATTTCCAGCTCGAAATTCAGAAAAACGTTTCGTTTATCGGGTGTCACGTTCGGCTTAAGCTCGCAGAATGTGCCGATTTGTTTATAGTCGATAATGGGTTTGGGCTTTTCGTCAGGATTGTTCAGTTCGGTATAGCCGGAAACAAGGGGCAGCTCGGTATGCATTGAAAACTGAGCCGATTCGTTATCGAGAACCGTCACTTTCGGAGCGACAAGCATCTTCGTGCCTTCATCCGCCTGGGCCGCTTTAAGTAACGTTTCGGTTTGGAGGTCATCCAGCGGAGTATTTGAATCGAGTTTTAAATTTAACTTTTCGCTAATCTCTTCCGGAAAATTCTCGCTTGCATGCAGGATACGCATTTCGATTGATATTTGAGTTGTATTGATTTGCTCTCTTCGTGATTCGATGAATTTTTCGATTTTTTGGTGGACTTGTACACTTTGGTAGATGGCAAGCTTTCCTGGTCTTTCGGCGGGATAGGTAAAAATAGTGCCTTTTGCATTTGGATTATTTTCATACCAGCTATTCGGTTCAATCGTTTGTATCATAAGATTGACAATTTTCTGAGCTTCGTTAACAATTGCCTTTTCGGGAATGTTTACGTGACTTCCCATTCCTCCCATCGCGTCTCCATCTCCGCCGGTCATACCGTCAACTGTACCTTCGGACAATCTTGCTCCGACAGAAACAAGATCGGAGATATCATAAACTCGATTTGCAAGCACATCGGTCGGTGGTTCTTGTGTCACGGTCCCCGGTTGTTCCTGTGGATTTTCAATTATCTCTTCATGGACAAGCCCTTTGATTTTTTCAGCCTCGACAAATTCGACGTGGCCGTCAAGAAAAAGGACATTTGTCCCTTGCTGCGATAGGAGTAGAGACCTGTCATAGGCGATAATTGTGTCCGGCATGTCTTTTTCTGTCTTGCCTTTGCCGAGATAGGCGATGTTTCTATTGAGCCAATCTATATCCAGATTGTCCGGCATAAATGTTGCAAAGTCCTGCATGCTGTCCGGCAGATTTCCCTGATGCCTGGTACAATACAAAACCATGACTTTGCCCAGATCCCGAATTTTCCTGTCCGATATTATTTTGGTATCGGATTCATTGGTGCGAGGGATCATTTTGTAACGTATCTCGATGCAGTTTGGTTTCTGTTTACTTTGCACCTCTAAAATCTGCAATAATCCCATGCCGCCTTCCCGTGTTTTGAATACATACGTTTTCGGCAGCTCTCCTATTGCAGTCATTACGGCGGGATTGGCCGGTGTGGCTCTTTGTAAGAGGTTACGGAAAGATGAAGGATTCATCCGGGGGAATCCCTCGTTGGCAACGGGGATAACAACCATTTGTTCGCCCCATAGTCCCTCTCCTCCCTCTGAGGTTGAGCTAATTGCATCAATGCCGTTTTCCTGTTTCCATGCCTTTTGTTGTTCATCGTTAAGCGAACCAAAGTCAGCGGGCGGCGTAAAGAGCTTGTTATTATCGAAATCAATGAAACAATCTTTTTGCTCAATGGTACTGTTAATAGTACGAGTTATCGGTTGAGTGAAAAAGGCGATGTTGTCCATGCGCCTACCGATGGGTTTTTCCTGTTCGGTACTAACCTGCATATCGGAAGAAACTTTTTCCTGCCGGTTTTTGTCGGAATCTTCCTCGGTGATAGACCATTTCTCAGTTGTAGTTTTTGTTCTTTCGAATGTCAGTCCCGTCTGCAGGCTCAAGTTCTTTAATAGCATGTCCAGTTGTGTATTATATCTTTGCTTGTTATCGTTTAGTTTTCTCAAATCGGATGAATCGTGATTACGCCACGACATCTTAATATCGCCGGATTCGGTTTCATCGATGATGTCCATCTTAATCCGATTTGCCACCCAGTTCAGGAATTCGTTAAGTGTTCCTGTACCACCTCCGCCGTCGGTGTAAGTATCAGTTTTATTTGTAGAAATGAGAACATATTTTCCATCTGTTATGTTTGGTAGGGATTGAAAATTGTATCTTCCTTTAGCTATTATCTTTTCAGTTTCTATTTTTTGCTTAGTGAAATTTATTTCTTTTCCTTTTTCGTCTTTATATATGTCTTTAAGAGCATTTAAGACCATTTCGACGGGTACATCCTTTCTGACTATCCAATCCCCCGCAAAGGCTGTTTCCAACACTTCCCGTGGCCCATCATAGTCATAACTGCCCCAATTAAGCGCAAATTGCAACAAAACTTTAAGCGGCATAGATGCAGATACAGAGCTTGTAAATTTGACCAGACCTTTGAGGTTGCCGTCCCAATGAAAGATATATACGGTCGTTAGGTCTCGGTCATTGCGTACTGCATTCTCACCTTTACTGCTCAAAAGGTATTCGCGTCGTTCGGGAATAAATGGAGGAGCAATATGTTTTAAGACTTCTCCATCTTTGAGGCTGTAGGTCGAGTTAAATTTTTCCTGCCATGAATTCGGATTAACCGTGTTCGTTTCTTCACCGCTTTCTGTTGTGGTTTTTTCCAGATTTGTCTGAACCGATGATTGCATCGGTGCTATGACGGGTCTTTGTGGTTTGAATAGGATTGTTTTTGCCTGGAGATTTCTGTCGAGGAAACGCTTGATTTCCGTTTCAATCGAGTCGAGTGTTTCGATGTCGATGTCGTCTATCAGCCAGTGGACTTTCTGATCCAGGATTTCTTTTTTAAGGTGAAAAACAACCGGGCCTATCCTGCCGTGGTCTGCTAAGATTACCGAGCTTATTACTAAAGCATTCCATTCGCTTGAGCAGACAGCAAGGATTTGAGCAGGCTGGCCCTGAAATACCTGGCGCGTATCATCTGTTTGTCGTACTACTGCTGATTCAGGGGCCGCATATTCGGCAGCTTTTTTATCTTCGCCGGCCAATGCAGCAGAGATATAGTTTTCCACCGACCGGCATACATTTTGGATATTTTCGTCATTTACATCGGCGGTCGCAGCTTTGGAATATTTCTCCAAGATTTCGTTCAACTGCTCATGCTCTTTTGCAGCCGATAAATCGAATATCCCCTCCGGTATGGCGGCGGGTTCGTTAAAGATGCAGCGTTTCAGGTCAAGGGAAAGTTGCCGGTCCACATATACTGAGCCATCTTTCAAAGAGTATGCCTTGAGATCGACATCGACCGGGAACCATCCGCCCGGTATTACTTCCTGGAGCTTGAAGGTATATCTCAGGCGTAATTTATCGTCGGCGATGTACCATTCTTCATTTACAAGACAGTATCCTTTTGAGGGATCGAAATACTTGAGTTTATAAGCACCATAGTCAACAGTACTTTCATCTATGTTTTTGGAAAAGAGTTTTACAAGTTTCGTGCCATTGATAACTACAGTTGAGAAATTCATCTCGATGTTGTGGCGTTTCTTCAACACGGGGATTTCACGATCAATGGACATAGAACCCGTCCAATGGATGATAAATTCAAGCCAGTCCTCGAATACTTCAAATCTTGGTTTACTTGATAAGGGTTCACCATCATAGACATTTCCTCCTGAGCGTCTGTCAATAACGACACCTGCATCGAGGTCGGTTTTCTCTTGTTTAAATCTTGTGGTTTTTTTATTGCCGTCCCACCATAACTGGAACGAGCCTTTGGTTTCTGTTTTTGGTCCCCCGGTTAATCCTTCGTTTTTATCAGTAAGCGTCCATGCAAGAATACCACACTTGAATTTGTCCCTGTTTTCACGGAATCCGTCGAGCAGCATTTTTTCTATAGAGGCTTGGTTCGGATCCTCGTTAGAATTTGAGGTCAAAGCGAGAGTTGTGGGGATGATCAAAGCGACGAGCAGAAGGATAGCGGTGACGGCAGGAATCCAGGAAAAGGTTTTTTCGGATGAATCTTTGCCGATAAGCCGGCGGATTCTGGAAAATAAATTTCCGCCGGTTGCTGCTACTGCTAATTCACTGCTTCGGCCGCGAATTTCCTCCATCGAAGTCAAGGCCCTTGCGTATCGAACGCGGTCGCCGGTGACGGTGACGGCCAAATCGTCGCAGCAGTTCTCTCTCTCGGTACGGATTTTATGCGAAACCCACCAGACGGCCGGATGATAAAAACCTAAAATCTCCACAACCGTTTGCAGCATATTAACAAGATAATCGAGGCGTTTGATGTGGGCCAGCTCGTGTGCCAGGATGGCTTCTAATTGCACTGTATTTAAGCCGGTCAAAGCTTCGGCCGGCAGTAAAATCACCGGCTTAATCCAGCCGACCACGGTAGGAATCTGGACGAGGGCCGATTCCAAAAGCTCGACTGCCTGATTTACTCCAAGTTTTTCGGACAACCGATTGAGCTTTGTTTTAAGCGAGGCATCGACCTGCTTGACCATCTTTTTTCGCAGCCTCTGTAGCTGCGTCCAGCCGCCTAAGTGCCAGATGGAAAGTGCAAAAACGCCGAGCAGCCATAAGGTGACAATATGCGGCAGAGCCGGTTCGAGAACATCTGCAGTTTTCTGTTTCAAATCTGCGAAATAATTCATGCGGGTGGATTTTTGTCGTACAGGCTCATATATAACAGATCCCGGAGAACTGACAGCAGATGACTGAAGCTCTACTGTCTGTGGTCTGATTTCTGCATCTGGAATTCTGAATTCCGGTTGTTCTTTTTGTGAAGGCGAGACATTTATAAATTGCATCGTGACAACAGGCAGCAGAACAACCAATCCCAGTGTCAGGCAGGCGGTGACATAACGCAGGTTCGCGGAGAATCTCCGCAATATTCTCAGCAGGACGGCTAAAAGCAACGCCACCGCCGCTGCCTGCCAGATAAAGTGAAGTAAAATCCAGCCCAATTTTTGCACAAGCTGAAATGACAGGATATTTTCAATCGCGTTCATGTTATTTTCCCTCGAATTCGTCGAGCATTTTTCTTATTTTTGCCAGCTCTTTTGCCGAGACTTTTTTCGCTGACAGGGCGCGCATAACAAGTTTTTCCGCCGAGCCGGAGAACGCCTTTTCGAGCAGTTCGCCGACCAGCAGCTTTTGAGTTTTTTCCTCGGTCATCGCCGGTTTATAGACATGCTTGAACTGCGATTCGTCCCGGTGGAGCAGGCCCTTGTCGATCATGATTTGCATAAGCTTGAGAGTTGTGGTATAACCGGTGTCCTGGTCTTCGTTCATTGCCTCGTTGACCTCGCGTACCGTGGTGGGGCCGTTGTCCCAGAGGATTCTCAGGATTGTAAGCTCTCTGTCTGTCGGACGTGAATTCCTGTGTCTTGCCATCTCGAATCTCCTTTCTGAAAGTTGCATTTAATCTCTATCGTCATAATCTACGAATAACTTCGTATTTGTCAACGAAAAAATTCGTACTTTTTAAAAAATTTTTATAAATAACGGTAAAAAACGTGTTTGGCAGAAGATACGGAATCTGAAAAGATGGTATAGGACAAAAGATTATAATCGTTGCAATGTGAGACCGGATTTGATATATGATTTCGTAAACGAGCCCCGGTCGGACAGAACGGAGCAGGCAGGATAGTTTGGAATCTTCATATAAGAAGGATGCAACATGGAAAAAATCGCATGGGATGAGAGCTTGTCTGTCGGAATTGATCTTATCGACGGGCAGCATAAGATGCTAATACAGCGGCTCTGCGAAGTATCCGAGGCTATCGAAATGAATCAGGGCGAGGGGGCAATAGCCAAAACGCTCGATTTTCTGATTGACTATGCGGATTTTCATTTTTCCACCGAAGAAAAACAAATGGCCGAGCAAAAATATCCCGGTCTGGATCTTCAGAAGCAGAAGCACGAGGAATTCAGGAAATCCCTGAAACAGTTCGAAGAAGATTTCAAGGAAGAAGGCGCTACACAGTCACTGGCATATCATATAAAAGACTTTCTGTTCAACTGGCTCATCAGGCATATTAAGGATGTCGATCACAAATTCGGCGAATTCCTGAATAAAAGAAGCGTTGGTTCATAATTTGCCGGCAATATCTCCGAATCATACCCTTGCCTCTGCTTTTGCCGGAAGCAAGAAATTGAGGAAAGAAAAAAGTAGAATGACCCCCTTTCGCTTGCTATGATATCGTGGTCGGCGGACGCGCAGGATTACGACATCCGCAGTATGGCTAAGCAAGATGAGCAGAGATTTTTTCAGGGAGACCGTTTTCTATGGGGATGTTCGATACTACCGGAAAGTCGGACGACGGTCAGACGCGAAAACCGGGCTCATTGAAAAAACTCGAACGGATGAAAAAAACGCTGAATCATCAGGAGCCGGACCGTGTTCCAATCAGCGACTTTTTCTGGGGGAGTTTTATCCGACGCTGGCGGCAGGAACTCGATTTGCCGGAGGACACCAATCCGTACCATTATTACGACCTGGACTGGATTGCCACCGTAACTAATTCGGACCCGCATATCCGGCCCTTCGAGACCATTAAGGAAACACAGGACGAAGTTATCGTGAAGACCGGCTTCGGCGGTATCCTGCGAAAAAGATTCGATGCTCCTATGCCGGAATTCATGGACTGGGAAACCGATACTATAGAGAAATTCGAAAATTTCGAATATGACGATCCCGCGGACAGGCGCCGTTACTTCGAGGCTGGTGACAATCAAATCGCCGGTGTCGGTGACGGATTCGAGCGTAATTCCCCGCCGTGAATAGAAACGGTCAAGAGCCTGCGGCCGGATTTCCCGGTTTATGGGAGCATGCTCGAATGTTCCGAATTTTTAACGCGAATGATAGGGCAGGAAAATACTTTGCTCTGGATCGGATTATATCCGGAGAGAATGGGCAAAGCCATCGAACGGCTGGGACAATTCGCCCTGGATTGTGCCAAAGCGGAAATTGCCGCCGCAAAAGGCTTGCTGGACGGCTTTGTTATCTGGGGTGACGTCGCGTATAAAAAGTCGATGTTTTTTTCGCCGGCGTACTGGCGGCAACATTACAAGCCCTGGGTCAAAGCCATCACCGAACTTGCCCACGACAACGGACTTCCCGTGATATATCACGGCTGCGGCAACGTCCTGCAGATTTTCGAGGATTTTATCGAAATCGGAATCGACGGCTACAATCCGCTGGAAGTCAAGGTGGGGATGGACGTAGTGAAGCTGCGGAGGCAATACGGGCATAAAATC
>Ga0315549_1000249_pt1 | contig 66732 bp, 64 predicted proteins | sample SalMarSW160200MG_FD_203101 | JGI IMG/M metagenome (GOLD analysis project Ga0315549, IMG submission 203101) | Salt marsh sediment microbial communities from the Plum Island Ecosystem LTER, Massachusetts, United States - Salt Marsh Sediment SW1601-200 ...
TTTAAAAAAGCTTACAGAAAGAGACTGGGCCGAGATCCGTAAGGGAGAAAAGGGAATCGGTTATGCCTGGATAAAACCAGGTAATGTCTGGGATGCAGGAATTGTCATAAAAAAGGATATAAACAATACGCGCGCGACTGGAGGAGAAACTAGTTTAGCATCCCAGCGGGGATTGACCTTGAATGTAGGCACACTCACCCAAGAGCAGATAAATCTCATGCTGAAAGCACTACCCTTTGATGTCACCTGCGTGGATGAGGAAGATAAAGTTCTGTATTACACGGGAAGTGAGGAACGGGTCTTCCCCAGAAGCCCTGCAATTATCGGCCGTAAAGTGCAAAATTGTCATCCGCAAAAAAGCGTTCATGTGGTCGATCAAATCTTAAAAGCCTTTAAAGAAAAGAAACATAAGGTGGCTGAATTCTGGATAAGCATGAACGAGCGTTTTATTCATATCCGCTACTTTCCGTTGTATGATTTACTGGGAAAATATAAAGATGTAATTGAAGTGACCCAGGACATAACGGATATTAAAAAATTGAATGGACAGCGCCGCCTGTTGGATTGGTGAATTGTCCTCATGAGTTTCTATGATGTGCTGGCGGAAAACTACAGTGAAATATTCCCATTAGACGCAGATAGGGTCAGATTTATTACAACCTATGTAAAAAGGGGCAACTCATGCATTTTGGATGTGGGCTGCGCTACCGGAGATCTTGCGATTGAACTGGCAAAAAAGCAGTTTAATATTACTGCCATTGATCTAAATCACAAAATGATATCAATTGCAAAACAAAAGGCGGCTGAATTTAAGCTTGCAATCGATTTCCAGACAGAAGACATGTTGCATATTAAAAAGTTAGGAAGCGAACAGTTTTCGTTAATTCTCTGTTTTGGGAATACGCTATCGCATTTAAATTCATGTAATGAGGTTGAATCATTTTTTTTAAAGGCCTATTATTTATTGCCTAATGGTGACAGGTTGCTTTTTCAAATCCTCAACTATGATAAAATACTCGCAGAAAAAAAAGTAAATCTCCCGATTATTGAAATAGATGAAATTATTTTTACAAGAGAGTATAAAAAAATAGAGGAACATAGAATATGTTTTCAGACAATACTGCAGAAAAAAAATACGAAAAGGAAATATTCTGAATCTATAATGCTCATTCCCATAACGAAAAAGCAAATTGAAACTCTGGCATATAAAAGTGGTTTTTCAATAGTAGAACGGTTCTCGGATTATAATTTTTCCACGAGTGATTTGAATGAATACGCAACTATATATGTTATTACAAAGTAACCGGATATTGTAATAACGATAATATTTTTATAGATAATAGGTAATCCAGCAATTGGGAATTGGAGAATAATATGTATGAAATAAAAACAATAAAATCAATGATAATAATGTACTGCAGGAACAATCATTATACCGTCAAGGATTTATGTGATTCATGTGAAGAACTCTTTAATTATGCAATCCGCAAAATTGGAAAATGTAAATATAAAATACGTAACTTGGTTTGTTCGGAATGCATGATTCATTGCTTTCAAAATGAAAAAAGAAACAAAATCAAAAAAGTGATGAAATATTCAGGACAAAAAATGATATTTAGACACCCGTTTTTGTCGTTGTTGTATATAAAAAATAAATTGATCAGTATAGTAATAAAACAAACACTCTTTAAGAATAAATAATTATACTGTAATATGCTGATATGAATTTACACTATCTTCAGCATGTTCCGTTTGAAGATTTAGGTTATATTGAGCAATGGGCTGCAGATAAAAAAATAGCAATCACATGCACAAAATATTTCGCAGAGTGGCAGGAACCGATTTTGGATGATATTGATTTCCTTGTTATTATGGGTGGGCCGATGGGTGTACATGATGAAAATAAGTATCCCTGGCTTGTGCTGCCCAGGCTTTTTTATACAACCAAAAGGTATTGGGCTTGCAGTTTCATCTGGAAACCACTTTTAATGGGATAGCGAAGCTTGTGAGAGCATGTAACGCTGATCTAACAAGCGGTAAATATGTTCAGTCGGAACAAGAAATATATATGCTATCATAAAAGTGTCTTCACACCTCAAACGGCATTATGCACGCTATTTTGGAGAAAATTAATAATGATTCGATAAAGCAGAACCGGTAATTGCGTATCAGAATATGTGTGTGTTCATTATCGTAATGAGTTACTGATTATGAGTATAATACTTCATTAATCAGCTCTTTCAATCCGGCTTCAAGACTTTCTTTATACTCCATAACACGAGATACATAGTTAAGCGTAATGAGCGGAGCACCCTTGTTGGAGATTCTGTTTTCACCCGCATTGTACATTGAAAGCGCTACAATCTCGTTTTGGCCTCTTTCCAGACAGTATTTCAAATACTTCAAGCCAAAAAGCGTGTTAGTTTCAACCGAGAAGAAGTCCTCTTCGCCTAATTCCGGAAAGGATTTGGAATTAAGCTGGAAAAGACCTCGATCGATTGATTCATCTTTATTGATATTTATCGCATATACATCAAATCCGCTTTCTCTATTGCATAAAGCAAACGCCAAAGCGGGAGAAATATTATACATATCGGCATATTTGAGAATAGTTCTTGTGACTAATTCCGATCGGGTTATTTTAGTATAATATGTTATGAGTATTTTTTGAGTAATCTCATTCCTATAGAGAGTTAAACTAAGATCTTCTTTTGCTATAGGGGTCAGGTATTTGCCTATTACCTTTTTAGAAGCCAGGTTTTTTTCCGGCTGCCCACTCTTCAAATTTAGGTTTTTTCCCTCAAATGGAACATACGATGAGGCAATAATTATTGATATAAGCAACAGTATTCCTATTTTTGGAATAACAACCTCCTTCAATCAATTATATCTGTTAATACTATACATAATTTAAGTTAAAATACACTCCGTAGAGGGCATTTTAGCAATTAATATAACTATTTTTTCTGCTATCGCCAACAAAAAAGTGAGAGCACTATAGTAATATGGTATAAGGATTATGGGGTTTGTTCCTGGATCAGTACTACGGCATAGGCTTCAATTGCTTGCTCCTGTCCTACGCTTCCTAAGCCCTCTTTAGTTTTACTCTTAATTGAAATTGAAGAAGATGTAAGATCCAAAGCATGCGCCAGATTTTCTTTAATATGAGGGATATGGGGGAGCAGCTTTGGTTTTTCAAGTAGTATTGTGCAATCAATATTGATAATATCACAGCCGTTTTGACCAAGGAGCTTTAAGGTTTCTGCCAGAAGAATACGACTGGAAATATCTTTATACAGGGGATCATCCGGAGGGAAATGAGTTCCGATATCACCCAGAACGGCAGCTCCCAGCAAGGCATCGATAAGTGCGTGAATAAGCACATCTCCGTCCGAGTGACCCATCTCTCCTTTTTCGGAAGGGATAACAACACCACCGAGATAAAGTTTGCGTCCGCTTACCAATTTATGAATATCATAGCCAAAGCCGATTCTCATTATTCTTCCATCTCAAATTTATAAGTGAGCTTCCTGTTCGCAGGGTCACCGGGTATAGTATAGACTTTTTTCTTAAGCAGGGTATACATCTCCGCGTCATCAAGATATATGATGTCAGTCTTCTGTGCCAGTCGATGTGCTTTTATAATTTCGGAGAATAAAAAACCCTGCGGAGTCTGAGCGCCTTTTACCCGGTTTTTATTCAGATGTTGTTCAATATATCCGTTTCCAGCTATTTTTTTTAGTGCATCAGAAATATTGATAACAGGAATACAGGCACCGTATTTTTTTGTGAAATCAGTTATTTTATTAATGAGGGCTATGCTAATCCATGGCCTGGCGCCATCATGGATCAGCACAATCTCCGGGGCAAGCGGCAGCAGGACTTGTAATGCCAGAAATACTGATTCTTGCCTGGTTGATCCGCCTTCAATGAGTGTTATCATGCTCACAGCAGCCGGCTCAATACAAGATTTCAGGAGCTTTGTTGTATATTCGATATCACCTTTAGGTACTGTAATTACTATATGCTTAAAACGCTCTGCGGATAAAAAACTGCTTGCGGCTTTACAAAAAACCGGTACTCCGTCAAGTAATAAGTACTGTTTTTTTTTATTCATCTTTATACGGGAGCTTAGTCCCGCAGCGGTTATTATTGCAGCTGCGGAAGTCAATCTAATTCCATTCTTTTAAAGATCAATGCTTCGACATCATGTTTCTCTCTATTCAGCGAGTAGGCGATTTCATCGATAAGTAATTTTAATGCGGTATCAAAAAGTTTGCGTTCTAGAATGGGCAGTTCTTTTATTTTACTGCGATTATAGAGTGAGCGCACTACTTTGGCAATATCCAAAACACTGCCCTTTTTTAATAGATCAAGATTCATTTGATAGCGCATTTTCCAATCCGCAGAAATCGGCTGGTAATCTTCAGCAACAACATTTAGTGCCTTTTGGGCTTGTCTTTTATCCACAATAGGTCTAATTCCTCTCTCATCGACTTTATCTACCGGAACCATTACGGTCATATCGGGAACATCCAAATAAATTATGTAGTAGAGGAGTTTTTTACCTTGGAATTTCTTTTCTTCGATAGTCATTACTTGTCCAACACCCTGCAGAGGATAGACTATCCTTTGCTCTAATTTATACTTTAATTTAACATTTTTCTTTTTAGTTTTTTTAGCTGGCTTGGTTTTCATACTACTTAATATACAGTAAATATTTTATGTAATCAACATACAATCAGCATAGCTGATTGTATGTTGGGGAGTACCGAGCACTCAAGTTTGTTGAGTGCTCGGTGCAGGGTGGAAGAAAAGCCACCACTTCCTGTGGTGGCTTTTCTATAGTCAAAACAATCTAAATACTATAGATTAAAAAACAATGAATAATAATATTTTCTCTAAGAAAAAATTAATTGTATTAGCATTACTTTCTATTATTCTTATTTTTTGCATATTATTGGTTGTCGTTTACTACCGCGAAATAGCAGAATTTTCCGATCTCACTGACATTGAAAAAAGTGCTGCCAAAATAAGGGATTGGGTTAACTCGTGGGGTATTCTTTCTCCTATAGTATTTATTTTTCTTCAAATATTCCAGGTGGTCATTTTTATTATTCCCGGTGAAGTACCGCAAATAGCAGGCGGATATTTATTTGGATTCTTTTTAGGCATCATACTCTCTACTATAGGTATTGCCATAGGTTCTGCGATAAATTTTTATCTGGCACGCTTTTTAGGGATAGATTTTATAAAGAGGCTTTTGCCCCATAAAAGTTTGGAAAAGATGCGTAAATTAATTTCGGGAACCAGGTCCGCATTAATATATTTCATTATATTTCTTATTCCGGGTATCCCCAAAGATGTAATTGCCTATGTAGCGGGACTTTCCAATATAAAATTTTGGGTATTTATTGTCATTTCAAGCGGTGGGAGATTATTGGGATTAATATTATCGGTGATTATCGGCGTAGCATTAGCTGAGAAGAATTGGATGGTAGCAATAGTAACTGCCTTTTGCGGTGTAATTTTAATAGTAATAGGAATCATTTATAGAGACAGATTATATAACTTGTTAAAACGAATTACCGAACAGCCTGAAAAACAATAATTTATGACAAGCGAGGAAATTGCATAAATCAAAATATATTAAGTTAGTAAAATACTTATTCTTTATTCCATAATAATTTAGCAATTTCCATTTAAGGAGCTTCTTACAAAAATAACATTTTTGCATGAAGCTCAAGCAGTTATTTTTTTACAATCCAGGGCGGAACTGAGGTATCCTTATATGCAATATATTTAAGGGGGTGTATGTCCAGAATATTCCCATACCAGCCGTCAATTATATCCAGGTCGATAATATTGTAAGATGCAATATGATTAATTGGTAATATGACGGCTTCTTGAAGCAGGATTTCTTCTGCCCGGGCCAGTTTTTGATATCGTTCCAGGCCTATACTTGCTAACGCTTCTTGGATTAAATTATCATATTCTTTATGATTAAAAAGTGCTTCGTTGAGATTGCTCTTGCTTGTCCACATCTGTAAAAAAGCCAGAGGATCCGCAAAATCGCCTATCCAGGTATAGGAACTGATGGTATAGTCATGAGAATTAAGTGCAGTAAAGAAATCATGGGATTCGATTTCTTTATATTCTATCTGCACTTCCAAATGTTCCCTCCATGTTTCAGTTACAATATCGGCAAACAGGGTATTGCCTTTGGAAACAAGAAAGCTTATAGGCGGGAGTCCTTTGCCTTTGGGGAAACCTGCTTGCTCCAATAAAGAAAGACCTTGCTCGATATCTTGGGCGCTTATTCCCTTTCTGCTCGGGTATTTAGGAATTTGGGGAATGAGCTTATCGGTAGGCAGGGGCGAATAATCTTTAGACCGCAGTTTATCCCAGGATATCATGAGTGAAAGCCCTTTGCGTACACGATAATCATCCCATGGCTTTTTATTGCATACAAAAAAGAAAAAGCTTGTGGCAAACATGGGGAATATTTCTATTTTGGCCTTGGATTCATTTTCCAACGCTTCAAAGTCACAGTCGCTAAGGCTTGTCCAGTGTATTTTGCCCTCATTAAAATCTAAGGCAACCTGTTTAGGATCGTCATAAAATAAAATTCTCACTCTATCTATAGTAACCTGTTCTTTATCCCAGTAATGGTCATTCTTTTTCAGAATGAATTCATTATCCTTTCTTTGATAAAGAAAGAAAGGACCGTTGCTGATGAGTGGGGCTTTTTTATCCCAGTCACTTTTATTAAGATAAGAGGGATGAACCGGAGAGAAACTTAAAATGCAGAGTAGTTTTAAAAAATGGCTGGTCGGTTTTTCAAGTTCTATTTCCAGTATTTTATCTCCGAGAACGCGGATGCCTACCGAATGAGGATCTTTGGAATTACCTTTGCGATAACTTTCAGCGCCTTTTATTACATCTAAATATACGGAATATTCGGCATGTTGTGCCGGATTGAGCAGCTCCAGCCAGGTAGCTTTAAAATCCTCGGCAAGGACCGGATCGCCATTACTAAAGTATGCATTTTCACGTAAATAAAAAGTATAGATGAGTTTGTCGTCGGACAGTGTCCAGCGTTCGGCCATAGCCGGAATCGGCTCAAGGGTAATCGGATGATATGTCATCAGCCCTTCACAGAGCGCGGTGAGGATCTGAATTTCTGTGCTCTTGTGTACATGAATCGGATTGAGCGTGATGTCTTGCACGCTGAGCGCAATAACAAAATCATTTTGTATACTCTCGTCCTGCTTGTCGGTATTTTGCTCTTCAGATGCAGCAGGATATATAAAAAGCGCTGCAAGCAGTAATAACACGGGTATGGATATTTTTAATCGCATATTCTAACCTCTACAATATTGAATCTACCCATTTTTGATTAAGCGGTCAATAAAATCTCGATTTACGCACTGTTTACATCTTATTGTAGCTTAAGCAGCTTAATAATTCAGCATATTACCCAATTTTTTTTGGGTTTTAGAACTTAATAATATTGAATAACGAAAGAAAAAACAGAGTTATTCCACCTATACCTGCAATCAGGGAAAGAATTAAAAGAACTGTCATGGAACCTTTAGCACTTCGTATCAATTCTTCTTCGCTTTTTACGCTGATTATGAATTTATCCCCTTTTTTAGAAGATTTTTGCATACAGATCTCTCCGCTTGAGTCGGCAGCTTCTCCCAGCACATATAAATCACGGTTTAAGGGGATAATTTCTTCTTCATAGCGGTAGCCGATTGTACGCCTCTGAGCTGTCTGTGTAATGCTCCCCAAATTAATCGTGAGACCTGCTATGTGTAAAGATGTACCACGTACTTCTCCCGGTTCAAAACGGGAATATGCCTTTTCCGTGACAAATGATGCTCCGTCCGGATTCACTTTAATTCTATCCGTAGCATCTTGAATATAAAATGGTGTGGAACGTGTATTATGTGCTACAGTATCCGAACCCCTTCTTGTTTGCTGTATCTTGTTGCCGTTGCTATCCGTATCCCAGTATGTTTCTTCATATTCACGGGTTACACTCATCGAATAATATACGCACCGAGCTTTAGCCAGTTCTGATGTAAGTGGATTATCACAGACTGCTTTTCCTTTAACCTCGGTTATTTGGTTGAATGATCCGGCCCCGATATCTGTGGCAACGGCGGATGAGATTTCTTTTAACTCATTTATGTTCGACGTCTCGGTACTTTTAATTTGAAAGAGTTTTTTACTCTGGAAAGAATATCCGACGAACAATGCTATGGCACCTGCGACAAGCCCGATTCCAATAAATGGCCCCATAATTTACTCCTTTCATAATTTAGCTTCTATAAAAAATGCTAAGTCTTAATGAACAAAATTTCAAGATGATTTTTAAAAAGTGCAGCGATTCTCATTTTGTACAATGTATGTTTAATAAAGCTCAGATATACATAATAAATTGCTAATATAATCGTACACAATGAGAATTGCTGTAGAAAGTGATTATTAAAAGACAGAGTAGGGGATTACTTCTTGGATTTTTAATTTGACTCTTAACTTCGAGACGTATCTGCCCGCTGAAATAAAGATTTGCGGAGCCTCTTCTATAAGTGCCTGCCCGATTATCTGCCGGGGTTTGTTGAAAAGTTGGGTCTTAAGAAGATTTCGTATTGCGTTTTTAATTGCCTGTTCATAAGAGGTTATTTTTTCCGAATAACTTTTAAAGAGATTGCCTTCTCCTCTGCCTGTGGTTGAAGGAATAGCATTGCTCAGCCACGCGCTGCGTCTCTTTATTTGGTACTCTTCCAGTTCGTATTGTACTTTGGTGAAAAGTTTCCTATTTCTATGTTCGGTATAAATAATTTTCAGGTTTTTATCGCCCCTTGGTATTTCGCTGATTGGAGTAAGCTGAAACTGTTCCTGAACGTTCCTGCTTTTATCAAACGGAACATAGGAAAAATCGAATCCATAAATCATACCGGAGATAATAAAGCGTGCCTCATTTAAAATATTTTCTGCAGCTTGTTTTTTTGAAAGGGGGTAATCGGTATCCTGTTCTCTCACAGGCGGTTCAAGCTCACACCACACATCTATGGTTAAAAGCTCAAATTGGATAGAAAAAATGTATGCCGATAAAAACAGTGAAATGCAAACTATAAAATTTTTTTTAAGAAACCCCATGTATGGTTAGATTATCGGTTCAGCAATTCTCATTTTGTACAGTTCTTTAAAGAGAAACCCAAAATTGCGGTTAGCGGATGTTTTTTCTGATTTCCTGTATAGGGTTTATGCCAAAGCGGACAAGAAAATATAAGAATCCTACTAAAAGGCCGGAGAGATGTCCCAGATGTGAAATGCCGCTGGCCGGATTTAATACCTGGGAAAAAAGTTCTATTGCCGTGAAAATAATAAGAAGCATGTAAGCTTTAACAGGAAGTATTCCCCAAATATAAACAGGCTGGTTGGGATGCCTGGTGGCAAATGCCAAGAGCAGTCCATAGATAGCACCCGATGCCCCTACAACCACAGCATTGCTCATTCCCAATAGGGGATACCCAAATGTAAGAATTATTCCTGCACCTATACCAATTGTAAAATAATAGAGTAAAAATTCACTGCTGCCGAACTCACGCTCCAGCTGTGTGCCGAACATAAAGAGAATCAGCATGTTTATTAAAATATGGAAAAAACCTCCGTGCATGAACATATAGGTTACAATCTGCCAGATATATCCATCTCTTAATACGGATTCCGGAATTAATGCAAAGTATTGATTAAGCACACTGGTCCCGGCGGCCATGTCGAATAATTGGCCAGTAGTGGTAACAGGCATTAATACCTTAAATATAAAGAAAACAACATTAACAATTATTATAATCAATGTAACATTATAGTATTTATATGAAAGCGGTCTTCTTAGCAAAGATAACATTTTCATAATAACAAAGTACGAACATATAAAAAATAAGTCAATAGAGGAAGGAATGAAATGAGGAACTTGACTATACTGGAAAAATTATTAATGATATGGTTTATTTAAACCGGTTATGAAACGTATATCTGATTTTTACACACAAAAAGCAAAGGCTCAAGGCTATCCCTCACGCTCTGTGTATAAATTACAGGAGATATTAAGGAAATACGGGCTGCTCAAAAAAGGCGCTCGAGTCCTCGATCTAGGGGCTGCACCCGGCGGTTTTAGTCAGTATTTATTGGAATGTTTAAAGGGGACAGGCTGGGTGTATGGAGTAGATATATGTTCAGATATTTCAGTGCCGGGGCGGTTTACTAATTTTACTTTCCTGCATGGAGACATTTTTTCCGCTTCCGTGTTGAACTCGATAAAAAACAAGAAACCGTTTGATCTTGTGGTGAGTGATGCAGCTCCGGCCACAACGGGAAACCGGGTTGTGGATACTCATAAATCCCTTGAAATTGCCAGACGCGTTTTTGAAATCGCCAAAACCGCATTAACTGCTCACGGCGCTCTGATTGTAAAACTCTTTCAGGGTGGTGAAGAACTATTATTCATGCGTGAAATGAAAACCTGCTTCAAGCAAGTAAAAGGATTTAAACCTAAAGCCTCCCGTAAAGAGTCGTTCGAAACCTACTATATTGGGGTCAATTTTTTTAAGCAAAGAGTGAACTCGAATGAATAAAGATTTATCTCAGAGTTTTTACAAAAACTTAATTTTATTTGCTGTCATAATTATTATTATTTGCTATTTTTAAGAGAGAGGAAGGTTTATAAAGTGGGTAAGCTGCGGGTGCTTTTTATCGGAGAGATAGTAGGTAAATGCGGTGTATTTTGTGTGAAAAAGCTTTTACCCAAAATTAAGAAAAAACACTCAATAGACTTGGTCGTGGCAAATGCCGATGGCGCTACCGGAGGATTTGGTATTGGTAAAAACCATGCGATTTATTTACATAAATTGGGAATTAATATAATAACAGCCGGAGAATGCATCTATTACAAAAGGGATATGGCTGAATATATATGCAATGCACCTTTCATATTGCGGGCAGCTAACTATCCTAAAGAAAACCCCGGAAGGGGATGGCTTATTTACGGAAAAGATGGCAGGAAGATTGCTGTTATATCACTCTTAGGATTAGCGGGTTTTAACCGGGTGCATTTATCGAATCCGTTTCAACTCGTAACACATCTGGTAGAAAGAATCCAAAAAGAGACAAATTGTATTATCATAGATTTTCATGCAGCTACAACCTCTGAAAAATATTCAATGTTTTACCACATGGGCGGGAAGGTTTCGGCAATAATCGGAACTCACTTTAAAGTAGCTACTGCGGATGAAGCTATTTTCAATGGCACTACTGCTGTTATCTGTGATGTGGGGAGAACCGGAAGTCTGAATTCGGTTGGAGGATTAGACCCTGAAGTAGAAGTAAGAAAATTCCTTACCCAGATTCCTGAGTATTCGAAAACCAAATGTGAAAGTTTAGAGCTCCAAGCTGTGATCGTAGAGATTGCTGATAATGGCGCTGCCACTTCCATTCAAAGAATAAATAAAGAGTGCAAGGAGTCTTTTAATGGAGACGCAGGGTAAAGTAACGGCTATTGATAATAAAATTATAACTATTGAAATTTTAGACCAAGAAATCTGCACAGAATGCGGCATAAAGTCAGACAGCCAATTTGCATTGGGCTGCAAATCATGCGGGCTGTTGACAAATAAGGATAAAAAATATTTAAAAGCAATTAATAAATTCGATCTGCCTTTAAAAAAAGGAGATGCAGTAAAGGTAATGCTTTCACCGGTTAAAGCAGTTAAAGCGGGCTTTTTTATATTTATTCTTCCGCTTTTATTATTTTTTCTATGCTATTTTCTGGCGGAACAGGTGTTATTTATAGACACAGAGTTGCTTAAGGTAGGTGCGGGTTTCGCGGGTTTAATTGCAGGGTATTTAGTAGTATTCTTCAGAAGCAGACTATTGAAGCATAAGGATTGGCCTCAGGTTATAAGTATAAGCGACATATAAAATAGCTTAAGATTTTAATTGAAATAGAAATGACTGGTTTCTAATGAGTTGATGATTTCGGGAATCTCTTTTAGGCAGGCAACTCTATGAATATAACCGTTCTCAATAGCAACTTTTGGCATACCGAAGACAACACTGGACTCAGCGTCTTGCGCAATTGTAAAACCACCTTCTTTGTAAATCGAGCCTATTTCTTCCGCTCCGTCTTTACCCATACCTGTCATAATTATAGCCATGCTGTGGTTTCTGTATTGTGCGGCTATTGAAGAAAAAAGTACACCTACGGAAGGTTTATGACCGTTAACGGGTTCCGAATCTTTCAGGCGAATAATCTTGGCCAGCGGTTTACTTTCAACTTCTATATGTGCGGTTCCCGGAGCAAGCAGGACCCTTCCCTTTTTTATAATATCGCCGTTTTGTGCCTCTTTTACCTCTAACGGGCAGATATTATTGAGGCTGTAGGCAAATTCCTTGGTAAAACCGGGCGGCATATGCTGTACTATGAGAACAGGTGCCGAAAGTGAATCCTTTAGCTTCGAACACACATCGCGCAACGCACTTGGTCCTCCCGTGGAAATCCCAATAGCAACCACTTCAATTCTGCCAGGCTGCCTCTTTGGTGCGGTCATTTTTTTATAAGCGTACTTAAGAGGGCTTTTATATTCTAAGTGCTCATGTTTTTTATACTGAAGAGCTGTACCCACCTCAGAGTAACTTTTTTTCCCGCTGTATGCTCTTACCAGCTGGATAAGCTGATCTGCAACCTGCCCTATATTATAATCGTTTTCAGAACTCGGCTTTAAGAGAAAATCAGAAGCGCCCAGAGCCAAAGCCTCTATTGTTTCATGAGCTCCGCGTCGTGCTATAGAGGAAAGAATTATAACTGGAGTTAAATCCTTTAAGGATCTCTTTTCGCGCAAGAAATCTATACCGTTCATATGGGGCATTTGGATGTCTAAAATAATAACATCCGGTTTTAGTGTTTTCATTTTATAGAGTGCAAACTCACCGTTCATAGCTGTTGCGGCTACGGTTATATCGGGAGTTTTTTCAAAAATAGTACGAATCATTTTTCTCATTATGGAGGAGTCATCAACAATAAGAGCAGAAATACGATCACTCAAAGCTTTTGCTCCTTTAAGGCCAACGACTTTTTATAGATGCACGACCAATCTGTTTTTACAAACTCAAAGGATGTTTTCATTCCGAATAATGATTCGGAGTGTCCCAGTATTAAGAAGGAATAACTACCCATTGCCTCCCAGAAACGGTTTATGAGTGCTTTTTGAGCGACTTCATCAAAATAGATAATAACGTTACGGCAAAAAAGAATATCGATATTTTTTAATCCGCTTTCAAATTTTAAATTATGATAATCGAATTTAATCATTGCCTTCAGATCTTCGCGTATTTTATAACCTTCGGGTTTTTTTTCAAAATATTTTTTTAGATAAGCAATAGGAACATCGCCTATTCTTGCCTCGTTATAAAAACCTTCACGTGCGGTTAAAAGGGAGGTCAGGCTAATATCAGAAGCAACAATTTCCGCTGAAAGGGAAAGCGGGAGGTGCTCTTTAAGCACCATGGCAATAGAATAGGGCTCTTCTCCGCTTGCACAACCCGCACTCCAAACTCTTATATGGTTAATTCCCTTCTCTCTTTTAAAAGAAATAATATTGGGAATGATATAGTGTTCGAGGGTTTGAAAATGTCCGGTATTACGAAAGAAGCGGGTAAGGTTTGTGGTAACGGAGTCAAGAAGTACTTTCATCTCATCGGGATCTTTAATAATAATTTCATAATAGCTGCGGATATCGTCGATCTTCATTGCTTTTAAACGTTCACGGAGTCTGTTCTCAAGTATTGATCTGTTATTTTTTGAAAAATGAATTCCGCTCTGATTATAAATAAGCGTGCTGAAGAGATTTACATAATAATCGTCCAAAGGTTCTAACATTGTTCTATTATAAGTACATACAATTAAGATAAAAATAGAGTGTTATCCAAATAAAGTGTAGTATGTCCTCATTACGGAGTCAATAGACAAAGGATAAAACTATATGTACAGATAAAAAGCTTATATTAAAGCATTAATAAAGTACTGAGGAAATTGCAAAGCTCAAAATATATTAAGTTAGTAAAATGCTTATTTTTTATACCATAATGATTTAGCAATTTCCATTTTAGGAGCTTCTTGCAAAAATAACATTTTTGCAAGAAGCTCTACTAAAAAAATATATTTTTTATTAATTTATAAGTTTTTTTATAAATTGCTGCTATATTTAATATAAGGATAGCATTACAATGATTAAACTACACATAAAAGGAATTTTATTAGATCAGAATTCGGGGGAACCGCAGGTTATACTCTCGACTTCGGATGATTCATATAGTTTTCCTATTATTATCGGACCATCCGAAGCAAACGCAATTATTATTGCTCTGGAAGGAATAGGAACCCCCCGTCCTCTCACACATGATCTTATCATACGTTTTCTCACGCAACACGGCTTTAAAATTGAATCTCTGGAAATATATGCATTTATTGAAAACAAATACTATTCCAGGCTCTGGTATAAAAAAGGGTTAAGACACTATAATATGGAAATAAGACCAAGTGATGGTCTTGCCCTGGTAGTTCGTTTGGGCATTCCGGTTAACCTGCATAAAGGTCTGCTGATCATGCATCCGAGCTTAAAACTGTTTATGAATGAAAAGAAAGTGTATAAAGACTGTCCTTCTTCCTTTGGTTTAAATCCTTAACCGTAATTGAATAGTAAAAGCTCTTCCTCTTTACAGTAATTTTCATTTCATACACTATGAATAAATTTAAAGTTGCTGTCCTGATTGACAGAAGACCCTCTTCTATAAATAATACTCATTAGATGGGAAAATACATTTTTGTTACAGGAGGAGTATGCTCTAGCTTGGGAAAGGGTTTGGCGGCCGCTTCAATAGCCAAACTGCTTGAAGGGCATGCACTTAATATACGCTTAATTAAAATTGATCCGTATATCAATGTAGATGCCGGAACCATGAATCCTTATCAACATGGAGAAGTCTATGTGACTGATGACGGGGCGGAAACTGATCTTGACCTCGGTAATTATGCACGTTTTACAAATTGTCCTTTAAATAGAGATAATTCGATCACGACCGGCCAAGTATATCAAGAAATTATCAGAAAAGAGCGGGAAGGCAGATTTTTAGGACGGACCGTTCAGGTTATACCCCATATTACAGACGAGATAAAACAGCGCATTCGGCGCATTGGTGATGAGGATGGAGTTGATGTCACGATTGTTGAAATCGGCGGGACTGTGGGTGATATAGAATCGGTGCCTTTTTTAGAAGCCGCAAGGCAGTTTATACAAGATGTGGGAAAAGCGAATGTAGTTTATATTCATCTTACATTGGTTCCCACTGTCTCCAACAACGAGTTAAAAACAAAACCTACCCAGCATTCTGTTAAAGAACTGCTTGAAATAGGTATTCAACCTGATATTTTGCTTTGTAGAGCGGAAGTACCCTTAAATGATAAATTAAAAAGAAAGATATCACTTTTCACCAATGTGGCAATGGAAGCTGTGTTTTCTGCTTATGATGTACCTTCAACAATTTATGAAGTACCCTTAATTTTCGCTCAACAAAAGATCGATCGCATAATATTAAAGCAGCTTGGAATAACGCATACAGCATCCAATAAGAAAATAAAAGAATGGCAGAAACTGGTGCATTCATATATTTCTGCTTCGAAAACAGTTAACATCGGAATTGTCGGGAAATACCTAGAACTGCATGATTCCTATAAATCGATCTTCGAAGCATTGGTTCACGGCGGGATGGATAATGGTTCGAGAGTAGAACTTGTTAAAATTGATTCCGAATCAATTGAAAACGAAAAAGATATTGCCAAGTATTTTGAAAAGGTTCGTGGAATTCTTGTACCCGGCGGGTTTGGCCAGCGGGGAGTAGAAGGCATGATACGGGCAGCACATTATGCACGTATTAATAATATGCCCTATTTTGGGATATGTTTGGGCATGCAAGTAATGGTTATTGAATTCGCGAGGAATATATTGGCATTACATGATGCTCATAGCACGGAATTTGAACAGCGGACTCAAAATCCGGTTGTGAGCCTGCTTGAAGAACAGCAGAATATCAAGGCCTTGGGCGGCAGTATGCGTTTGGGCAAGAGTCCTTCTTTACTACGGAATAGCTGCAGGCTTAGCGCTATTTATAAAAAATCAAAAATATTCGAGCGGCACCGTCATCGCTATGAGGTATCCAACAACTACAGGGATAGCTTAAAAGACGCGGGTTTAATTATCAGTGCTACGACAACAGACAATGAGTTGGTAGAAGCAGTAGAATGGAATAATCATTGCTGGGGAATAGGCGTTCAGTTTCATCCGGAATTTATCTCAAAACCGGATCTTCCCCATCCGCTATTTGCTCATTTTATAGGTAAATGTCTTGAAAATGTTTAGATTTTCTTTTTTTGTCATTACAGTATATCTCTTTTTTACGGCATGCAGCCTTGATTATAGAAGCGCTTTTGAGAGCGAGAAGCTTGAAGAACAGATACCGGATACGGTATTAATTAATTTCAAACACATAGTAGTAGATGATAATAAAAAGGTATTTCAAATTGAAGCAGAAATTGCTATGATTTTTAAGAAAAATCAATTAACATCACTTAAAAAAGTACACTTCTATGAGTATGATTATGAGGGCAATATTGTCACTGAAGGATGGGCGGATAATGCCCGCTTTTTCAGAGACAGCGAGAACGCTGAAATTTGGGGTTCTGTTTATTTTTATTCTGCCAAAGAGGGAGCGGAAATATTTACTCCCAGCCTTACGTGGGAAAAAGAGACAAAAATACTTCAGTCCAAACCTGAAGAGCTTGTAAGGATAAACAAAGATGACGGTTCGTTTATCCAGGGGAGAGGTTTTATGGCTGATTTACGCAGAAAGTCTGTTTCCTTTTTATCGCAGGTCTGGGGAAAAATAGTACGAGAAGATGAAGAAGAGTAGTGTTTTATTGATTTTTTGCCTTTGCGGGGGCCTTATCTTCACCGAGGTATTTCATTTCTCCGGGAACAGGGTTCAGACTATTTTTGCCAAAGGAAAAGAGCGAACTCTCTTAACCGGAAATGCAAGAGTGGTTTCAGACGACAATTACATCACTGCACATTCAATAGAGCTTTTCGGAAAAGATAATACATATATACTCTGCACGGGAAATGTGCGGCTTATTAACACAGAAAAAGGAATTGACGTTACATGTGAAAAGATGTTTTATGATCGCAAATTAAAGAAATCACGTATGCAGGGGAATGCAGTAATGGTAGACCGCGAAAACGAGATTGTAGTAAAAGGCGGATTTATCGAAGATAATGAAGAGCAGGAAATTACTATTATTCAGATCGGAGTGCGGATATTAAAGGAGGATATGGTTTGCCGCTCTGAGTTTGCGCGCTACCTACGAAAAGAGGAAAAGCTGGAGCTTTCGGGTATGCCTATCGTCCATTGGAAAGGGGATGAATACAGAGCTTCGAAAATTTATATAGACTTGGATAAGGATGAAATAACCCTGGAAGGGGATGTGTCCGGCGAGCTTACTTCCGAAGATGAAGAAACTAGTGAGCAAGACAAGAAAACAGAGGAGCAAGAGAAACCCATAGATGAACCATTTAAGGAAGAAGATAATGGAAACCAAAGTGAAAACCAATAAAAGCTCTCTTACTGTTCAAGGCTTAGTGAGGCGATTCGGAAAAAAGGTAGCGGTAAATGACGTTAATTTTTCAATGAATGCGGGTGAGATTGTCGGACTGTTGGGACCAAATGGTGCCGGTAAAACCACTATTTTTTATATGATCGTTGGATTTATCCGGCCGACCGCAGGTAATATTTATCTGGAAGGCAAAGACATAACTTATCAGCCCATGTACTTAAGAGCACGGGAAGGCATCTCGTATCTTCCTCAAGAAGCATCGATATTCAAGAAGCTGTCGGTTGAAAATAATGTATGGGCTGTTCTCGAGGTAAGGAACGATCTCAACACTCAGCAAAAAAAGGACAAGTTAGAGTATCTATTGGAAGAGCTTGGTATAAAACATATCCGTAAACAGAAGGCGTTTACTCTTTCGGGAGGAGAGAGACGGAGAACTGAAATAGCTCGGGCCTTGGCAATAGAACCAAAGTTCTTATTACTGGATGAACCGTTTGCAGGAATAGATCCGATAGCCGTATCGGAAATAAAAAAAATTGTGAAAGATCTGTCTAAAAGAGAAATCGGAGTACTCATTACCGATCACAGCGTACATTATACATTGGAAATTACGGAAAGATCATATATTATAAACTTGGGAGAAATTGTAACGTGCGGGACAAAAAAGCAGCTTCTAAAGAGTAAAATAGCTCGCAGTATTTATTTGGGACACGATTTTGATATGTAATAAAATAAGTGGAAAATTTAAAGAATTTATAGCAAAATTAAAGTAGAAGCGGATTTGGAGGAATAAGGTGCAAATACAGAAGCACGTACTAAAACAAGAGCAGAAACTCAAGATGACTCCTCAACTTTATCAGGCAATAAAGATGATGGCTCTGCCAATTCAAGATTTACGTTTATGCATTCGGGAAGAGATTGAAAAAAATCCTGCTTTAGAAATGATGGAAGATAAAGCTTTAGAATCCTTTGATGAAGTCTCCTCGCGCAGTTCTGATGATTATGATATTTTTGACGAAACATCCGATTCAGGTTATATCCGCAATCAACGTGGTGGTTCAGAGGATTTAAAACGAAAGTTTATTGAAGGTGTGCTGACCAGGCCGGAATCTCTTCATGATCATCTGCTTTGGCAGCTTAAGCTGCAGCCTATTTCTGACAAATGGTATAATATTGGTGAAATGCTCATCCTCAACATAGATGAAAACGGGTTTCACATTGAGCCCCCGGAACTATTGGTAAAAGAAGATGATATAGAGATTCTTTATAATATGATGAAGATGATCCAGGGATTTGATCCGATTGGTGTGTGTACAAAGGATTATAAAGAAGCATTACTGGTTCAAATTGAGAATCATCCCGATCCTCATCCCTTAAGCTACCAGGTGATTGAACAGTATCTGGAGTATTTAGAAAAGGGTAAATATAAAGAGATTGTAAAGAGATTACATATTTCAGATGAAGGTATAAAGGGAGTTTTACATTTTATCCGTACCCTTGATCCGCTTCCGGGGAGAAATTATGCGACGGAAACTCCCAAATTTGTTATTCCGGATGTACGGGTAATGATCAAAGAAGGAGAGTTCCATATAATTCTTAATGATGAAGATATACCCGTACTGGGAATTAATCCCTTCTTTGATAAGATCAAAAGCAGTACAAAGCATGGAGAAGAAAAAAATGCTAAAATGTTTGTTACTTCAAGTATTAATGATGCCAAGTGGTTTATAAAAAGCATTAATCAGCGTAATAATACTCTGCTTAAGGTCTGCAAAGCCGTTGTTGAGTTTCAACGTGATTTTTTTAGAAGAGGATCTAAATATTTAGTGCCGTTAACACTCAAAGATATCTCTCAGGAGATAGGTGTACATGAAGCTACCGTATCCCGTATTACCACTGGAAAATATATTCAAACAGAATTTGGTATATTTGAATTAAAATACTTTTTCACTAATTCCATTTCCGGTTCAGGTTCAACCGGTTCGCGTTTCTCAAAAGAGGGAGTAAAACAAATAATAAAGGAGATAATTCATAATGAGGGCGGTGAAGCAAACTTAAGTGATAATAGAATTGTTGACATTCTGGCTAATAGCGGTATAAAAATAGCAAGGCGTACAGTTTCAAAATATAGAAAAGAACTGGGGATAATGTCATCTTTTGAAAGAAAGAGATTGGAGGAAGAAATATGAACATTGAAATAAGAGGTGTCCATTATGATATTTTGGAAGTGGAAAGAGAGACAATAGCTAAAAAATTACATAAAATTGATTTTATTAAGGAAAAAATAATTGATATTATATTCACAATTATAAAAGAAAAAAAAGATTTTAAACTCGAAGTCTCGATTTATTTTCAATGGGGAGCATCGGCTTATCTGCATGTTCGAGATTTTAATGTGCTGGAAGGAATCGATAAATTATTTAATAAAATGGAAGTAAAAATACATAAAGAAAAGGAAAAAATACAAGAGCATAAATAGAAATATTATGCAGGGAGTAAGAATATGGAAAAGTTTACTGTACTTGATTTGCTGCAATTAGATCTAAAAGAACATGATGCCTTAAATCTGAAATGTGTCGGCGGCCGACCGGGGCTCATTAGAGAGATAAAGATGCCGGAATTAAACCGGCCGGGATTAGCTCTTGGCGGTTTTTTTGACAGCTTTGCCGAACAGAGGTTGCAGATTTTTGGTCGCGGAGAGACATCCTACTTATGTAAACTTGAAAAAGAAAATAAGCTGGAGAATATAAAAAGACTATTTTCATTTAAATTGCCCTGCTGTGTTTTTACCAATAATTTGGAACCGCCGGCTCACTTTTTTTCTTTAGCAGAGGAATCCGGCTGCCCGGTATTGCAGACAGATCTTTCTTCTTCTGAGTTCTCTACAAGAATTATGAGAGTATTAAGTAATATTTTTGCACCAAAAAAAAATGTACATGGCGTGCTGGTTGAGGTTTTCGGTATCGGTGTATTAATTCAAGGGGAGAGTGGTGTAGGAAAAAGCGAAATAGCCTTAGAGCTTATTGAACGGGGGCACAGGTTGGTAGCGGATGATGCGGTTGAAGTACGTTGTGTAGGTGGTAATTTTTTAATGGGTAAAGGTGTAAATGTTATAGCCAGTCATCATATGGAAATAAGAGGATTGGGTATTATTAATGTGACACATTTATTCGGAGTCGGAGCAATCAGGGATAAAAAACAGATTCAACTTGTTGTACAGTTAGAGGAATGGGACACTAATAAATCGTATGACCGAATCGGATCTGAAGACAGCACAATCGAACTGCTGGGTGTAGCTGTACCATATCTGCAGATTCCGGTGAAACCGGGTAGAAATATTCCCATTATAATTGAAACCGGTGCCATGAATGAAAGATTGAAGAAATTGGGATATCATTCAGCTAAAGAATTTAGCCGCAGTATTATGAATTGGCTTGAAACAGAAAGAGCCCGTTCTGTATATTTTGAGACCCAATAAATAAAACTCTATTATTAATATATAATCAATATGAAAGAAAAAATAGTATTAGTAACAAATCGAGCCGGAATTCATGCAAGACCGGCGGCTCTCTTAGTACAGACAGCGAGTAAATATTCCTCATCCATTTTTTTAGAGCGAAATAATGAAAAGGTTAATGGTAAATCTATCATGGGTGTCATAACACTGGGAGCAGTATATAATTCCGAGATCAAAATAACCGTAGATGGTGAAGATGAAGAAAAGGCTTTGGAAGCTATTGTAGCGCTTTTTGAGAAAAAATTTGAAGAAAATTAATTGTTTTTTTACATTCTTACTCATATCATTAGTATTTATAACTATATTCTCGCTTTTCGCAGAGCAAGCAATCGTAAGCTTAAGCTTTCAAAAGGAGTCCGCTACTTTGAAGGTTTCTCTTATAAGCAGTGAGAAACAGGCGATATTGGAGGCTCTGAATAGCGGTCTTAAGTCACAAATTATATTTACCATTAAAATATATGAAAGATCGGAAGGGCTGTTTGCTTTTTTAGGAGATCGTCTGGTTGCAGAATTTAACCCGTCGCTTGTGGCTTACAGAGACTTTTTTGATGAAGAATATGTTATTGAACCCTGGCAGGGGGAAAAAAACAGTTTTAAAAATGTTGAGCAATTTTTTACGGCATTTTTTACTCTGAACGATTTTATGTTACAAGGTATAGAAGAATCTCAGCTTTCCAGGTATTATGTGCTTGTGAGAATTCAACTTGATTCGGTGAAACTTATTCCTCCTTTTACTATTTTATCTCTCCTGCCCTTTGAAGGAAGATTTATAAGCCCTTGGGTGAGAATGGAACTATCACCATAGAGGTAGTAGCATATGAGGATTAAATATTCCGGTGGTTCATCGTCGATAATTCTTCTTGTACTGGTTATTTTTTATATCCTGCTTATTGGCATTATAATTCTCTTCTTTCAACAGATTATCCTTACCATTTCGAGAAGTAATCCTTTTACAAATATAATGATTTTTACCATAATCATTATATTACCGATTATTTTGTTCATTGCTATCATATATAATGTAATAAAGCTCTTAAAGGAAAGGGCCTTTAAAAAATCAGGGGCTCGCTTTAAAACCCGGCTTATTCTGTTTTTTGTTTTTATTGCTTTACTTTCCGCTATCCCTCAGACTATACTCTCCATAATTTTTATCAATTCGGTCTTGAACTCGGAAGTTGTCATTCGTATGAGTGATGTTGTAAATAATGCATTGAGTATTGCATTTGAGTATTATAATAATAAATCCTCGAATTTAGAAACATTCGGTAAAGGCGATCTTCTACCGTTTTTATTAAGAGAGCTACCGTACAACCCTGATAAAGTGTGGCAGACCCTGCGCAATGTCAATCCGGAAATACAATTTTTACAGGTGTTTGACGCTGACGGAGAAGAATATTTTTTTGCATTGGACGACTCTTCTGCCGAACAGGCTCGTTTGGCTGATTTTGCCAGTATTTCGGATAAATTGGGCAAACTTCCTAAGGAGAAACGGGGTGATATTACAATTTTAAGGTATTTATATAAATTAACTCTTGGTCAGCGTACATATTTTGTATTATTTGGAATAGTACTCCCCAAAGGTTTTGATCAGAAGACAACACAATTAAGCGCGGCGAGAGAACTTTTTGTTCAATTAGAGAAATTTAAAGATACATTTCAGTTTGTCATAATTATATTCTATTGTTTATTTTCCTTCCCCATCCTCCTGCTGGCCATCTTGGTGAGTTTTTTCTTGGCAGAAGAGATTATTCTGCCGATTTTTAATCTGGAAGCAGCCACAGAGCGTGTGGCCCAAGGTGATTTTTCAATCCGCATTTTATCGCGTTCAGGTGACGAGCTGGCCAATCTCATCCAATCGTTTAACAGAATGGTTTCCGAACTGGAGATTTCTAAAAAGAAACTTATACAAGCAGAAAAGATTGCAGCATGGCAGGAGATAGCACAAAGATTAGCGCATGAGATCAAAAATCCGCTTACCCCGATTAAGCTGTCCGCTCAAAGAATCCAGAGGAAATATGAAGATTCGAAAGATAACAACGATAAGGAGATTAAAAAGGTAATTGAATCGTCTGTGGCGGCTATAATCGGTGAAGTCGAAAACCTCAATAAATTATTAAAGGACTTCAGCGATTTTGCAAAACTGCCGGAGCCTAAACAAGGGAATATAAATTTAAAGAAACTAGTAAAAGAAGCCGCATCACTTTACAATAATGTTGCTTCAAATATTAGAATTGATACAAAAAATATCGATACACAAATCTCCGTGTTTATTGATTATAATCAGTTTAAACAGGTTTTTGCTAATCTCATTCTCAATGCCATACAAGCAATGCCTTCCGGAGGAACAATTTTTATACGTGCAGATCTTGTCAAAAAAGAAAAAACTAATTACTGTAGAATACAGATACAAGATACCGGAATAGGCATTGACGAAAGTATAAAAAAGTCAATATTTGATCCTTATTTCACGACTAAAAAAGGGGGTGCCGGGTTGGGCCTTTCTATCGTAGAAAGAATTGTTTTTGATCATAGGGGTAATATTTGGTTTGAGAGTCAAAAAGCAAGAGGTGCTACCTTTTTTATAGATATTCCAATGGAGAGAGAATAGCATGCCGTCAATATTAATTGTTGATGATGAGCAAGGAATTCGTACTGTACTCAAAGATGTGTTGGAAGATGAAGGTTATGATGTAATTTTAGCGGAAGACGGTTATCAGGGGCTCTCAAAGCTGCAAGCGCATCCTATCGATTTGGTTATTTTGGATGTGTGGCTGCCCAATATGGGCGGAATTGATGTACTAAAGAAATTAAAAGAAGATTACGCTGATATCGAGGTAATCATTATTTCCGGGCATGCAAATATTGATATTGCCGTAAAGGCAGTAAAGATAGGGGCTTTTGATTTTATGGAAAAACCCCTCTCCCTAGAGCGGGTGATAACCGTAGTACGCAATGCGCTTGCTTTGGAGGGTTTACGTAAAGAAAACAGGACATTAAAAAACTCCATTTTTATGGAAGATCAGATGATCGGCTCCAGTACAGTAATGAAAAAAATCTCTTCTTTAATAGAGCAGAGTGCCGATTCTGATGCGCGAATTCTTATATTGGGAGAGAACGGAACCGGAAAGGAATTAGTGGCAAGAGCTATTCATATGAAAAGCAAAAGAGCATTCGGTCCTTTTATTGAAGTGAATTGTGCCGCCATTCCCGACACACTTATCGAGAGCGAGCTTTTCGGGCATGAAAAGGGTGCGTTTACCAATGCATATTCAAGACGAAAAGGTAAATTTGAGTTGGCACACAGGGGCAGTATATTCTTAGATGAAGTTGCGGATTTATCATTAAACGCTCAGGCCAAAGTCCTCCGTGTAATTCAAGAACTTATATTTGAAAGGATAGGCAGCGAAGAACAGATCTCAGTCGATGTCAGGCTGATTGCCGCTACGAATAAAAATATTGAAGAAGAGATAAAGAAAAGAAAATTCAGAGAGGACTTGTATTTTCGTTTAAATGTTATTCCCATTATTGTTCCGCCATTACGCGAAAGATTGGAAGATTTGGATGAATTGATCGCTTATTTTATGAAAAAATATAAGCATCCCAAGTTTCCAAAACCAAAGAAGATCTCTCCCGATGCTATGAATATTTTAAAATCATATCATTGGCCGGGGAATATAAGAGAATTAAAAAATTTTATGGAAAGAATTAACATTATGACGGAAGAGCAGGTTATTCTACCCGCTACCGTTAATCAATATCTGGGAGCTATTGAGACTGACGCGCCGGATAGTTATCTACATGCTTTTTCCGAAATGAAATTGAATCAGGCTAAGGATCAGTTTGAAAAAGAATTTATAGTGCAGAAACTAAAGAATAATAGTAACAATATTTCCAAAACTGCTGAGATTTTGGGTTTGTATCCAAGTAATTTACATAATAAAATAAAAAAGTTAGGAATAAAAATTGAGAGGTGCTCATAAATGAAAGGATTAACCAATAGACAACAAGAAGTATTAGAGTTTATCAAATTATACATTGTATCACATAAATATCCCCCTACTATTCGGGAAGTAGCAGAGCATTTCAAGATTTCTGTAAAAGGAAGTTATGATCATATTAAAGCCTTGGAAAAGAAAAAATATATTAAATGCAATGTTCACCGCTCACGTGCTATTGAAGTTATTTTGGATGATGAGGACAGTAATGGCAGAGTTGTACAAGTTCCTGTACTGGGAAATGTAGCGGCAGGAAAACCGCTTTTTGCCGAGGAAAACTTTGATGGTGTTGTTAAAGTACCCGAACTGGAAATTGGCAAGGGAAAACATTTTGCATTAAACATAAAAGGTGATAGTATGCAGGATGCGGGAATTATGAGTGGCGATATCGCAGTGATAAATTTTCAAAATTATGCAGATAACGGAGATATTATAGTAGCGGTAATCGATGAAGCAGTAACACTTAAAAGATTTTTTAAGGAAAAGAACAGAGTGATGCTCAAGCCGGAAAATAAAGCTTATCCGCCGATTTATTCTCAAAATATCAGAATATTGGGTAAGCTGTCCTACTTAATTAGAAAGTATGAATAAAGCATCGTTAGTATATCTTTTATCAGGTCCGGAAGTCGGAGAGAAAGAAAAGTATCTGATTCAGATAATTCATGCATTAAAAAAAGAAAAAGGTAAAAAACCGGAGGTTTTTAAATTCTTCCCGTATGATATAAACATTATAGACGTGATAACCCTTTTAAGAAACGGAATGCTTTTTTCCGACCATAAAGTAGTTATAATAGAGAATATTCATGATTTAAAAAAAAGTGATGTAAATGCTTTAATTGATTACTGTAAGAATCCATCCGCATTATCATCGTTGATTCTCTGCTCCGATCAGGTAAAAGCTGTTGACAGTCGTTTGGAAAAAGCAGTACCGGATAAGAACCGGAAAATTTTTTGGGAGCTGTTTGAAAACCAAAAAAAGGGCTGGATTGTTAATTTTTTTAAACAATACAACATCACTCTGGAAGATGATGCGGTTGAGTTCATGGTAGAAATGGTTGAAAACAACACCAAGAATTTAAGGTCTGAGTGTGAGAGGCTTGCCCTTTTTTTTGATAAGGATTCAGTTATTAAATATAATGATATTGAAAATTTCATTTATCATAGTAAAGAAGAAAGTGTTTTTACACTCGGCGATCAGATTTTAAAGCGGGATTTGTTGGGGGCCACGGAAATATTACAGAAAATATTACTTTCCAAAGAAGATGATCCTCTTCGAATTGCACACGGTATTCTTTGGCAAATAAGAATACTGCTTTCATTCCGTAGTCAATTGGATGAAGGTTATCGGGTAGATGAGGTTTTCACAAAGCTTAAAGTAAAAAGTAAGAGACGGCAGAAGGTATTACTTGAGGGAAAGGATAATTACAGCATCAAAGAGCTTGAGCTTATAATAATGCTTACTGCACAATTCGAAGTATTATTAAAAAGCATGAAAGCGGAATTGCATAATCTTCTCTTGGAGCTTTTTATCTATTTGATAATTGTTAAAGGCGGCAAACCGTTTTCTCATCTATTATAAGCAATAAAATTACATTATTGTAATAAATTGTTTGTTAAAACTACAATTTTGTAATTAAATTATTGTGCTCTTTTCTATTCAATGTCTAATTCATTATAATACAATAAATTATAAAAAGTATGTTTTGGCACGCTTCTTGTAATTATAGGGTAGAGAAATTATGAATACTTTAATTACAAGGATTAGTTTATGAGTAATATTAACACACCAAATGAAGTATTGGAGTTAATCAAGAAAGAAGGAGTAGAGGTCGTTGATCTGCGTTTCATGGATTTTCCCGGTTTATGGCAGCATTTTTCCGTGCCCACACGGGAAATTGAGGAAGAAACTTTTGAAAAAGGGCTTGGCTTTGACGGTTCGAGTATTCGTGGTTGGCAGGCCATCAATGAATCCGATATGCTTGTAAAACCTGTACCGCATACTGCCTTTGTTGATCCTTTTTTTGAAGCAAAAACATTAGTGCTTATCTGCAATATTTGTGATCCTATTACAGGCAAAGATTATACAAGGGATCCGAGAAATATTGCCAGAAAAGCGGAAAATTATCTCAAAGGATCCGGTATTGCTGATACCGCCTACTTTGGCCCGGAAGCGGAATTCTTTATTTTTAATGTTATCCGCTTTGATCAGAATGAACATGAAGGATACTATCATATCGATTCGAGTGAAGGACGCTGGAATACCGGGCGCCTCGAAGCCCCTAATTTAGGTTATAAACCGCGTTATAAGGAAGGTTATTTCCCTGTACCTCCCACGGACAGTCAGCAGGATATACGCTCCGAAATGATGCTTACCCTAGAAAGGATCGGTGTTCCCATTGAGTGTCAGCACCATGAGGTTGCAACAGGCGGTCAGGCGGAAATAGATATGCGGTTTGCACCTTTGGTCGCCATGGCCGATAATTTACTAAAGTATAAGTATATTATTAAGAATGTTGCCAAGAAACATAATAAGACCGTTACATTTATGCCCAAACCGCTTTTTAATGATAATGGAAGCGGTATGCACGTGCATATGTCTTTCTGGAAAGAAAATAAAAATCTTTTTGCCGGTGACGGTTATGCAGGGATGTCTGAAACCGCAATGTATGCAATCGGCGGGATTCTAAAGCATGCGGCGGCGATTCTTGCTTTTTCCAATTCGACAACTAATAGTTAGAAGCGATTGGTTCCCGGTTTTGAGGCACCGGTGAATCTGGCTTATTCAAGCAGAAACAGAAGTGCGGGAGTGCGTATTCCTATGTATTCAACTTCGGAGAAGGCAAAACGATTTGAATTCAGATGCCCTGATCCCAGCTGTAATCCTTATCTGGCTTTTTCTGCTATGGTAATGGCAGCTCTTGATGGGATTCAGAACAAGATTGATCCAGGGGATCCTTTAGATAAGGATATTTATGATTTGCCGCCCGAAGAATTAGCTGCGGTTGAACAGACTCCGGGTTCTTTACGGGAAGCTCTTAAGGCATTGGAAAAAGATCATGAGTTTTTACTTAAAGGTGATGTATTTACCAGTGATGTAATTGAAACATGGATTGAGTATAAAATGAAAAATGAGGTTCAGGCGCTGGAATTAAGACCCCATCCTTGGGAGTTTGCACTTTATTATGATATTTAAATAAAAAGAAATACTGTGTAAGGGCTTTTACTGATTTAGTAAAAGCCTTTTTATGCATTGCTTTAGAAAATCATCGGATTGACAACGTGGATAGCCCGTTATACAATAAAATTCTCAAGCCCCAGTAGCTCAGCAGGATAGAGCACCGGTTTCCTAAACCGTAGGTCGGACGTTCGAGTCGTCTCTGGGGCATTTTTCCTTTTTTATTGAAATTGAATAGAAAAATCAATGGGAGTGGATAAGAATAATAATCGCTCCAAAGCAAGCGAAAAATAAATGGTATTATTCTGCTGATAGCCGCCGCTTTGTTTAATAATTCTGCCGTTCACTGTAACTGAAAATTTGATAGTTGTATTCTTTAAAAGCTCGGCACCGTCGTCTAAGGCAAAATCAAGCATATCAAAATAATCCTCTTTACTTTCCGCTTCACGGGGAAGTAATGTCTTGAATTCCTCTGTTTGAAACAGAGGAAAAAGTGAAAGAATTTGAGTAAAATTATTTTTGTCTAAATGAAAAGAAAGAGTTTTAGTGCTGCCTTGCACGTATTTAACAACTTCTGCTTGTGCCAATACTTTATCTGCAGTAAAAATCTGCTCGATATTTTGAAAGCCGATTTCCAGTTCCAGCCGGCCGATACTGGGAAGTTGTAGCTTTCTAATGTCAATACCCGGTCTCGATAACAGCTGCTTGCGAATTTCAGCTTGATCAAAAATAACTGCATCCTTCGCAGATTCGAATTTACCGCTTGCTTCTCCTACATCAATGATATATTGAATAAGAGCAGGATCCAAATCGATTACCACCCCGAGACTGCCTGAACCATTTGGGTTTATGGTTATATATTCTTCAACAAGGCATGAAAAACATAATAAGGCCAAGAGGAGTATAGCGCTTGAGAATAAATGATTTTGTATTCCTCTTAAAGATATTCTTTTCATTATCTAGAAATGAAACAACCTTCCGCTGGATTTGTAACACTTTTCTGTAATATTTTTTATAAGATACTCTATGCAGATTTCTTGTTTCAACTGTTTTGTAAAAAAACCATGAATACTAATCTCTTGTTGTTTATGCATTTTTATAAGTGAATTGAGCAAACTTTCAAAGTAATCATATAAACTTGTCGAAAACTCTGCTCTATTCCTGTTTTTTTCGGAATAACAGGTAATAACGGAAAGCATCCCCCTGTTCAGTTTTTTGAAGTAATCCATGAAATCTTTAATAAAAAACAGAGGGCCCTTAATCCACTGATCAACGGTTTGCTCAATAGCGGATATTGAGAGCTCTTCTATACTATTATTTTCTTCGGGCAGGAGATTTAGTAAAAGTGCGCCATCTAAAGAATTGCATATGCTTTTACATTTGATAATAAGATTTCGGGTGGAAAGAGAGGATGTTTTTTTCCAATAAATCGTTTCAAGTGGTTTTGCTGCCATTTTGGGAAGTTTAAATCCACTTTCCTTACTGGACTGGACAGCAATAACTTCATCGCCCTGATTCAGAAAGCGCTGAAGCAGCTCAAAACCCAATTCCGTATGTATATCGGTAATGACCAATCTCTTCATTATGGCATTATATAATAACTGCAACAGGCGCTCCAGTCAACATGACAAATATAAAATTGCCGGTATAGATCAGTATGCAAAAAAATATTATAATGCAGCTTAACGCATATGAGGAAGGAGAGTTAAAGAAGAGTGCGTATTGCGATAGGGCAAATTAATCCTCTCATTACAGGTTTTTCTTTAAATGCGGAAAAAATAATGACTTATATAGCGAAGGCGGTAGACAGGCATGCAGATATAATAGTATTTCCCGAGATGTGTGTTTGCGGATATCCTCCCATGGACCTGTTGGATTTAGATAATTTTGTAGAGGAATGTTTAAAAGCAGTGCGTTTTATTCAGCATAAAACGCCTAAAGGAATTGCTATCCTCTTAGGATATATCGATCAAAACCGTACCCACAGCGGTAAAAAGTTAGTCAATACAGTATCATTAATTCATAACAATCAGATAATTTTTTCACAGGCAAAAACCCTGCTGCCCACGTATGATGTGTTTGATGAAGCAAGATATTTTGAACCGGCTAAAAAAAGAAGTGTAATAGAGTATAAAGGGAAAAAAATAGGTATAACTATTTGCGAAGATATCTGGTGGGAACAGGAAAAACACTCAGGTGAAAAGTATTCGATAGATCCTGTAAATGAACTTCTCGACAAAGGCGCTGAAATCCTCCTGGTTCCTTCTGCCAGCCCTTTCTATTCCGGAAAGCCGGAGCTGCGTTACTCTTTAATTTCAGATATCAGTAAGAAGGCTCGTATTCCAGTTATCTATGTAAATATGGCCGGGGCAAATGACAGTCTTATTTTCGATGGTCAGTCAATGTATATTTCAAAAGACGGTTCGTTAAATTTCAAAGCTCAAGCTTTTGAAGAGGATTTTGTCGTTATTGATACTGAAAAAAAATCACCCCGTGTAGAACTGCATACTAATAAATATTTGGAAATTGAACAGGCTTTGGTATTGGGAATCCGTGATTATTTAGATAAATGCGGGTTTGAACGTGTTCATTTGGGGTTATCCGGAGGTATTGATTCAGCGTTGGTAACAGTACTTGCCGTTCATGCTGTGGGCAAACAGAATGTCAAGGCCTTCGCTATGCCGTCACGCTACTCTTCCGAGGCCAGTCTTGCAGATGCACGTGAGCTCTGTAAAAATTTGGCCATTGATCTGGAGGTAATTTCTATAGAGAATATCTTCCCGCATTATCTTAAAAGCCTTGGTCCGGTTTTTAAAAATACAAGTCCGGATATAACCGAAGAAAATCTACAGGCAAGAATAAGAAGTACCTTACTTATGGCCTATGCGAATAAGTTTAATTCAATTCTGCTTACAACCGGCAATAAATCCGAACTGGCTACCGGTTACTGTACTTTATACGGAGATATGAGCGGTGCGTTGGCAGTTATTGGCGATCTTTTTAAAACAGAAGTGTATGAACTGGCTCGAGCAATCAATAAAAAGCAAAGGCTCATTCCGGAATCAATTCTTACCAAAGCGCCCTCCGCAGAGCTTAGGCCTGCTCAGACAGATCAGGATACTCTTCCCCCCTATGATCTGCTGGATAAAATCCTTTATGCTTATATTTTACAAAATAAAACAAAACAGCAGATGATAGAGATGGGTTTTAAAAAAATATTTGTGGAGCATGTCTTAAGCATGGTTGCTCGCGCGGAATATAAAAGAAGACAAGCCCCGCCGGTTTTAAAAGTGTCGCCGCGTGCTTTCGGCACCGGCAGACGCATTCCTATTGCCAGAAGCATCTTCGAAGCCTGAACAGCGATTCTCATTTTGTACATTGTATGTTTAATAGAACCTAAAAAACCATGATAAATTGCTAATATAATCGTACAAAATGAGAATCGCCAGTGCCATTATATTAATTAGTCAATTCTCATTTACTAGAGCTTCTTGCAAAAATAACATTTTTGCAAGAAGCTCCTAAAATGGAAATTGCTAACTTATTATGGTATAAAGAATAAATATTTTACTAACTTAATATATTTTGAGTTTTGCAATTTCCTCACTAAAATGAGAATTGTTGAAGCCTGATTTATCGCGGCTGGTCTTGGTTAAGGATCTTATATTTTTCAAAATCCATAAGATTATACTTATTCACAATAACAATACGGTTAAGGGTAAGAATCAAGCTGGAGAATTCATACTGCCGTTTTTCCGGGATTTTATTTAAGACCTTTTTATTATGCTCTTTTCCCAGCCATTCGCGAAAGCCGGTGCTCTGTTCATGGATATCGTTTAACTCAAAAAAACAGGTGTCCACTACTTTTTCTATATCCTTTAAACCCTGGGCATCAATCCCCTTTAGAGAAGAAAAATAGTTAAGCTGTTCTCTGGACTTCATGAGAAATTGATGAAAGTTACTAATTCTTTTAATAAGCTGCAAAAGCGATGCCTGCTTAATTTCTATTTTGCCTTCAGGATTGGAATACCGGAAAAGGATATCTTTATATGAGAATGAAGGGCGGTTACCGGTAAAAAGGCTTATAAAGAAAATAAAAAACCTTTTAATGAATGAAGGCGTCTGAATTATATTGTAGAATTCCTGAAAGAAATATTCAAGTTTAGCTATATTTTCAGTCTGAGAAATATAGCGATAGGCTATTTCGCGCAGCCGGTATGATTTTGAAGCGGGGTTTTCATTTTCTTCATTCTCGTATTTTGATTTTATTTCTATATTGAGCAGTGCTTCGCTTTTACTGAGATCTGCAATAAGTAATAAATTGAGTTCAGGATTGTTTTTTATATTAAGTTCCGAACATTTTTTTTCTATTGCTTTATCGTAATAACCGGTTTTTGCTTTGTAGTTCTCATAACTGGCTACCAGGTTTTTCACCGTATCAAAAAGATATATAACATACTCATCGCTTTTAATCATTTCCAGCCTTTGAAAGAAGGGATTTATATTATTGATGATTCTATTTTCAATACTGGTTTTTATTGATAAGGCCAGCTCTAATTGCTTCTTTTTAAAAGGAGCGAGATTTTGATGTGAGTATTGATTCTGTAAGAAAATGAGAAGGAAGTTGTGAACCTTGTTTATAAGCTTTATATCCTGTAAATCAATCTGAGAAGGCCTGTCTAGATATACCTTCTGGATAGTATAGATATCATTTATAAGAGTAATGAGCATATTGGAATTGAATTCCGGATCATCTCTTAAGTTTTCAAAGATTAAATCAGGCACGGATAACGAAGCGCTGCTTTTATTAATCGCGGTCTTCCATAGATTATTGGAGGTAAATGAATAGGGAAAGATATTATCACGGAGTGATTCTAAGCTGGTAGCTATTTCATAATAATAAGTAATTATATATGATTTTGCCTGAAACAGCTTTTCTTTTTCTTTGTCCAGTAAATCAAATAATTGTTTGTTTATCATATAACTAAAATATCATAATCAATACTTATGAACATAGCAAGTATAACAATTCTCATTTTGTTCATTTCTTTGCTATGAAGTTTGCTATGGAAAAAAAAGAGAATTCTTGAATTCTTAGATTATTGGGTCTATAATTATAACTAAGCATTACACAAAAAGGAGTTGAAGTGAAAAAGCCAATTACCTTTGTATGTATAAATATATTTTTTTTATTAAGCTCCTTTGTATTCGCTGCCGCAGATGAAAGTTATATCCAGAGTGAAGTAGTATATAACAAAAGACAGCCCGATTTAACTTTACCCTGCCAAGACGAAACCAGTTCCATTGATTATAAACAATATTTTACCGATCCGGAAATATCCGGAGAGATAACATATGTGATTTTTAAAGCTAAAATGGAACAGGAAGGCGATGATGTATGGGCTTTGGCCCTTTTCCATGGTTTCAGATATGCCTATAAAGCTTCCACTAAAGGTGAAAAACTGGCCGTGGGTATTCTTTTTACCAATGAAACAGGCAAAATATATTATATTGAACGCACGGTTTATACTGATTTTTTAAACGGTAAAATCTCTAATGACGAATTTGTCCGTCGCATTCAAATCGAAGAAGTAGAATAACGTCTAATTTTCTAAAATTGTAATTTCCACCCGTCTATTTTTTATCCTCCCCGCTTCCGAACTATTGCTTGCCAGGGGTTCTGTGGCACCCTTACCGATAATAATCATTTTTTGTGCTTCTGTGGCCCCAACGGAGAGAAGGTAGTCACCTACGGCTTTTGCCCGTCTTTTTGAGAGTTCTAACAGGTATTCATCGGAACCCAGTTTTGCGGCATGACCCTCGATTTGAATATCCCGTTCCGGATATTTCTTTAATATCTTGGCAATCTTTTGCAGTTTTTGTTTTTCCGCCGGTAGGAGCTCATCCGAGTCGGGTTGAAACTGAATATTTTCGATGGTAATGGTGACACCTATATCTTCCTCATCTACAGTAACTCCCTCTAAGTTTTCCTTTTCAATATCTTTTTTGATATCCTCAACTGTCTTTTTTCTATCTAAAATTGGTGCTGAGAAGACTTCACCTTTTGATGTACCTATAAACTCAATATAATCGCCGGTAGACATAACGTAGATATAATGAAAACTATCTTCATAGGAATGGACCTTGCCGTTCTCTATATCCCAATTATAAATTTGACTTGCTTCTCCAAGGATTTTCACTGGATAGAATGTATCAGTAGCTGGCTTTATTCCTTCTACTTCATGTTCAAGAGCATACTCTATTTTAAACTGAGCGATCCTTTTCCCATCTACATGTTTATCTCCTAAATAGGTATAATGCACAGTAAATGAGATGATATATGGTTCATGAATACCATAAGGTCGTCTTAGATCATGTAGTTCTTCAGCTTTTGCTGACCAGGTATCTCCTGGATTAATGTCTTGGTCGGGAAAGATTGGTATATTACGAGAGATAGGCCTAAAATAGTGAGGATTTATAATATAGTACCCTTGAGAATCCCTCCAGAAGACGGATGATAATTCTTCAGAAAGACTAAAGCTTCCTTGGTCGTCATATGACCTTTCTGAAGTCTGGTAAAGAGCAGAAATGTAACCCGCCTTATTTTTTACTTCTAGGATCTCAACAGCTATTTTATTCAATATTTCTGCATGACTGTAGAATTCTCCATTAATGAACACTTTTTCAGTAACTTCAATAAGCATTCTGTATTTTTCGCCTTTTACATGGATAAATTTAAAAAAATCAGCATCAAGCAGCTGTAAAAAGCTTAAAAAAAATAATAGTAACAGGATAATTCTCTTTTTCATAACATACTCCTGCTCTCATTTTCGGCTAAAGCTTATGCCCTTCTTGACAAAATGTGGAGCTCATGTTTCTCTTTGTTTATAAATATACTACTTTAAGCTGATATTTTCTAAAAAGCAACATACTTTTAATGTGATTTTAGACACCATATAGCTAAAGCGTGGTTTGCTGCATATTGATTGGTTTACTTTTTTTTGTTATACTTTAACAAATACTATTTTAGTTCTTATTCAATCAGGCTTTGTCTAATGTTAAGAGTAGCCAGGCTTAACAGGATTTTTTATGATTTTTGAATAAAAGAAATATTTTTATCCTGTAAATCCTGTCAAAACTAGTTTTTAGCACGGTCTGAATATTACTGGTTGCAGACTATGGCGCTGATAAAAAAAAAATTACATCCCCTGCAGGGAGAAATAAATAAACTAATTCTCGCAAGTGGCTACAGACAGCCCACACAATTACAGGACAAGCTTATTCCTCTTATTCTTTCGGGCAAAGACGTATATGTCGAAGCGGGAGAACAGCGGGGGAAAAGTCTTTCTCTGGCGATTTCCTTTATTCTGCGTTTAAAAAAGGTACATGAAGGCATAAAGTCTCTTATTATTACCGAATCCGCAGAAACCGCAGCCAAGCTCAATAAATCAATTAAACGGCTGGTTGAACTGCGTTCAGCCAGACTGGGTGTTATTGTCGTAGGATTTAGCGATCTTATTAAAAAGGAGGGGCGTCAGCTTAATGGTAATCCGGATATTGTTATTGGAACTTCGGCCCGAATCATAGATCATATTCGCCGTGGTCATGTTGATTTTTCTCATATTGAATTGGTTTGCATCGATGAGCCCCCAAAGCATGTGCAGGAGTTTTTGAATGATATCTTTTTCATTTTTTCCAAACTTCCCGCACAAAGACAGACGATTTATTTTACTTCTTCGCAGGAGAACGGGGAGAATAATCTGTTTTCATTATTAAAAAGACCGGTATCCCTGCAGAAAAGTGATTTTTATATTGATATGCTTCCGCTTGAACACACCTATCTTATTACGGAAAATAAGATAGATACCATAAAAGCTTTGGTTATTGCCAAACGCATGGACGCAATACTTATAATGTGCAAGACCGCAGCTGAGTGTCGTAAACTGGAAAAAGAGTTAAATAGTGCCCAGTTAAAAGCTGTCTATGTAGCAGAGAGCTTGCCGGATGAGAAGATTGATCGGTATTTGGATTCCTTTAATATTGGGAAAAAATCCATTCTCATTGTGAGTTTTTCTGAAATAAAAGCTATTAGTCCGGAAGGCATCTCTTATCTAATTAATTATGATCTACCTTTTACACCGGAAGATTATTTAGAGATCTGCAAACCGCAAATTATTGGAACTAATTGTACCCAGATTATCAATCTGGTATCTAAACAACATATAAAAGATATATCAAAGATAGAGGAGATATGTAATATGAAAATGAAGCAACAACAATTTCCAAAAGATGAAGAGATTTTAAAAGGCTTTTTAAGCACGATTGTAAAAAAAATAAAAGAAGAAGAAAATCCTCTTGAATTGGAGTTTTATAAAAAATTAGTAAAAAAGAATGTTTCCCTTTTTGATCGTTCTTATTTAATGGCTTATTTTGTAAGAAACGCACTTAAGAAGATGCCGACTAAAAAAGCCAATCTGACCACATTATTTGTAAGTGCAGGTAAAAATAAGCGGATATTTCGCCAGGACTTGATCAAGCTATTCGTTGATGCCCTCCATTTGAATGAGGCGGATATTGGTGAGATTAAGATATTGGAGAATTATTCATTCATCGATATCCCCGAACCATATGCACAAAAAGCGATCGATAGCTTAAATAATGCGGATTTTAAGGGAAGAAGAATCACAGTGAATTTTTCACGAAAGAAAACGGAGAAAAACCCTGTTGCAGCTCGCAGGTCCAGACAGTATCGATAATATATTAGAATTTACGAATAATTCCAGAAGACTCGAGATTGAAATTGGCAGTGGAGGCGGCCATTTTCTGGCAAACTATGCCTTAAAACATTGCGAGACAAATTTTGTCGGTATTGAAATAAAAAAGAAGCGTTGTGATAAAATTATTAAAAAAATAATCAAAAACGGTCTTTCCAATGTAAAAGTATTTTATGGAAACGCTGAAAAGTTAATACAAATATTGCCCCTGTTATCGGTAGATGCTTTGCATATATATTTTCCGGATCCCTGGCCAAAAACCAAGCATAGGAAACGCAGGTTTTTTAAAGTGCCGATGCTCGATATTGCCTATAAAGCCTTAAAACCGGGCGGTGTGATTTACTTTGCAAGCGATGTTTTTGATTATTATATTCAAGCAAAGATATTATGTATTTTGCATCTTGGATTTAAAATAGCTAAAGATATCTTACCTCAAGAGGTGGCAAGCTCTATGTATTGCAAAAAGATGAAGCAGGCCGGCAAAAGCATCAATACCCTGGTAGTAAATAAATCAAGAACCAAAATAAAAAAAGAAATATTAAAATCAAGTTAATAAGAAGTCCGAAAAAAATAAATATTGCAGAGAGTACACCAACCTTAATTGATTTTTTCTGACATGCTTCTGCCAGTTTAAAGGGATTTCCAGGAATAGCTATAAGCTCACCCATGGGATCATGAGGTTTATTAAGCAGTCCGGTTTGGCCGGGAGTTCCGAAAAAATAATAATCTTTTTCCCCGGTAACATTTTTTTGCAGCGAACACCCTCTTTGAGGAATATGCAATCGAAAAATCGGATCATACTGCTCTGCATTTTTTGATCTGCGCAGCATTACATACTCTTCTCCGTCAGGAAGTTCAGCAGAGTATTCATCTTTTTCCAATCCGCTTAGATCAGAGAGATACCGTAAAGGGAGTCTTAAGAGGTCTCGCTCTGCTCGTAAGAAGCGAGCTTGCTTCCAAAAACGTCTGTATAAAAAATATAAAATAACACCAGGGGGTATTAAATAAATAATCGGAAATAAAAATAATGTAAGCGAGAGAACTGCCGGAACATAATAACTTAGTTGACTGAGAATATTTTTAGAAAAATCTATTAGTCTCGAGAGGAGAAACGCGATAAGTAAGAGTGAAAGTGATCCGCAGACCAGTGATATCGGAGTAAATTGGTTTAAATACTCATTTTTTTGGCGCGCACTCCATATAGAACGCTCCAGAAGCAGTTCTTTATTACCATCATAGATTACTACAAGCAGTGGATTATTGGGCTGGCTTTTAAAAAGATATCTGCCTTCCTCGATAAATAAGCAGCCGCTGATAAAAATTTGAATGCCCGAAGGCAGAGAAAAGATTTTATTCCAAGGAATATAGGCCGGCTGCTCATCAGGGAAACCGTATTCTTCCTGTGATTCATTTGTTGCCTTAAATTCACTGGGAAAGGATGAGAGAAGATAGATTGAGATTTTAGCTAAATCTGCGGCCACAGAGAAATCTTGGCCTGCGATCCAAACCCTGTTATTGCCTTGAATAGCTTCTAAGGTACCAAATAAACGAAATGTACCGATAAATTTAGTTTTTTTGGTTTTTATGGTCGTGTTTGTTGCAATCGGCAAAAAAGAAGCGCTGGTAAGCCGTCTGCGAAAATTATGCCATTGCGCCCTGATGAGAAAAGCCCCCACACCAGGTATGAAGCCATAAAATACAAATGCAATAAGAAATATAAAGAAAATATAAATTATCATATATATAATATTGAAAAAATAACTTAAATATCTTAGTGTAGTATATCATGATTGAGCGGATTATTGTAGGTGCTTTTAGAACTAATTGCTATTTATTTGCGGTCAACAAAAAGGAATGCATTATTATTGATCCCGGCGGTGATGCAGAAAAAATAATTTCACAAATCGAACTGTTGAATATGGCTCCCACCGGTATCGTGTTTACTCACGGTCATTTTGACCATACCATGGCTACGAGTTCTATTATTGAATATTTTCAAAAGAAAGATATCCATATTAAGTGCGCTATCCATCAAGAAGATAAGGAGTATCTCGGTAAAACAGCTGATAAAATGAATAAGAAGCATTTAAAGTATTTGGGTGCGGAAGCAGTAATGCTTTATAATAATTTTTCTGCCGTTCTTCCTCATGCTGATGTCGAACTTAAAAGGGGAAAAAAAGTATTTAATACCAAATTAATAGTAATTGAGACACCGGGACATTCCAAGGGGAGTATTTGCCTTTATAATGAACAAGATGCCATTATATTCACAGGAGATACCTTATTTTTTGACGGGATAGGGAGATCGGATTTGCCCGGTGGAGATGAAAAAATGCTCCTTACAAGCATTAAAAATAAAATACTCACCTTACCGCCCGCGACAAGCGTATTTCCCGGACATGGACCGCTCACAACAATAGAAAGAGAAATAAAGGGTAATCCGCTCTTAGTGTAATAGAATCTCATTTACACACTTATATTAAGCAGGGTGCCTAATTCTGGTGAAAGTCCACTTACATACGGCAATAATTTTGAGGAAATATTTTTAATAAATGAGTCTATGTTCTGAGATGTAATGAGGTGAGAAAAGTCTCCTGGTGTATTTTGTGTTTTTAGTCTGGTGAGTCTTTCAATAAGATTATCGAGCATTCTTAGTTTATAAAGCGGGATACCTTCCATATTATCCTTTGAAGGGATTCCGATCAGATGTTTGAGGGCGATCGAAGGAGATAAAAAAGGTCGTACGGGAACAGTTATTTTGGTTGTGAGTTTGTTACTGAAATAGAGGCGACTGATAATTGAAGGTGCGGTAGGGAAAATAGTTTAAAATCATCTATTTCTTAGTTCTTCCGAGGTTTTACACTTTATGCACAATATTGCATAGGGTATTGCATCAAGTCTTTCTCTAGGGATTTTCTGGTCACAGCGTATACATTTACCATAATGGCCGTTTTCGATACGTACAAGAGCATTTTCAACAAGTTTCAAGGTTTTCAGTTCTTGATTTCCCAAAGCCTCTAAAATTCTTCTATCAATATCGTCTGAAGCAATATCTGCTAAATCTTTTGGATCTGTATCTTCGATTATTTCATTAAATTCCTCATTTTCAGCGGCAAGGTGCTGGAGTATTTCATTTTTCATACCCAACAGAGTTGTTTTCATCTTATCAACATATGTCTTTTCCATGGTCCCTCCTCACATGGGAATAATCAATTTTTAGTCCACACAATTTGGACTAAATATAAAAATTTGTCAACTAGTTAAGAACATCAAATTTTAATTTACTATTTTTTACATTCCATTATTTATATAAATAATTAATCAAATTACTAGAGCTTCTTGCAAAAATAATATTTTTGCAAGAAGCTCTTAAAATGGAAATTGCTAACTTATTATGGTATAAAGAATAAGTATTTTACTAACTTAATATATTTTGAGTTTTGCAATTTCCTCACTATAATAGTATATAGAATATATTTTAAAATGCCATTAAATGTTTAAAGGGATGTAATGTGTAGTGTGAGCAATTTGGTTTTTATTGAATAAACAGCAAAATAGGGACCCGCGGAGTTGACAAAAATATTGCTATCACATATTGTTAAGCATATTGCGGTAAACCGCTATTTACCATTGGCATAATTCTTGTAAAAATAACAAGAATTACGCCAATGATAACACATAGGAGTTGACGTGGCAAAAGAAGAAGCAATAGAAGTAAACGGTGTAGTAAAAGAATCACTTCCTAATACAATGTTTCGGGTTGAACTCGAAAACGGCCATCTTATCTTAGCACATCTTTCCGGAAAAATGAGAAAGCATTATATTAGAATCGTTCCCGGCGATAAGGTTAAGGTTGCCCTTTCACCTTACGACCTTACCCGCGGAAGGATTATATATCGAGAACGCTAAAAATCTCTTAATAAAATAATAGTAGAGCTTCTTGCAAAAATAACATTTTTGCAGGAAGCTCCTTAAATGGAAATTGCTAAATTATTATGGAATAAAGAATAAGTATTTTACTAACTTAGTATATTTTGATTTTTGCAATTTCCTCAGTAGTTTTTACTATTATTTTTTAATTATATCTTTATTGACAATCACACTCATTGATAATATTTTAATTACACTATGCGTAAAGTAAGGTTAGGAAAGACAAACATAAAGATTTCTCCCCTCGGTTTGGGCTGCTGGCAGTTCTCCGGAGGCAAGGGTATTTCGGGCAGATATTGGCAGAAATTAAACGAGCAGGATGTACGAGAGATCATCAGCGTATCACTCAAAGCAGGTATAAACTGGTTTGACACAGCAGAGGTCTACGGCTGGGGCAATTCAGAGAGGGCTTTGGCTGCCGGATTGCGGGAACTTAAAGTAGCACCCGGTAATGTGGTGATTGCTACCAAGTGGTTCCCATTATTTAGGACTTCCCGCTCCATTATAAAAACTTTTGTAAAAAGAAGCAGTGCATTGGGGGAGTATGCCATTGATTTGTATCAAATACATTTTCCGGGCAGTTTTTCACGCATTTCCACACAGATGGAAAGAATGGCAGATCTTTTGCAACAGCACAAGATTAAAGCTGTCGGGGTAAGTAATTTTAACGCCCGGCAGATGATTGTTGCACATGAAACACTTGCCAAGCGGGGTATGGTCTTGGCTTCAAACCAGATGCGCTATAGTCTATTAAACAGAGATATTGAAAAAAATGGCGTTCTAGATGCTGCCAAAATGCTGGGTGTTACAATTATAGCCTACTCGCCTTTGGCGCAGGGCCTACTTTCCGGTAAGTTTCACGAGCATCCGGAAGACATAAAATCACGCCCAGGACCTCGCAAGTTCCTTAAAGAGTTTAAGCTGAAAAACATAGAAAAAACCCGGCCGCTCATAGAGTTACTCAAAATAATTGCAGATAAAAAAGGCAAGAGTCCGGCTCAAGTTGCTCTGAGCTGGCTTATTAAGCGCCATGGTGACAGCATTGTTGTCATACCGGGTGCTTCCCAACCAGCACACGCACAGAGTAATGCGCAAGCACTCAATATCGTACTTACTCCCGCTGAGATCGAAAAGCTCGATCAGCTTAGTGCCGCTGTCCTTTGGAATTGAATTACAGGATGGACTCTATTTCTTGCTCGCTCACTTTCCTTGAATAGGAGCCGCCTTTAAAGCGCATCATGGCACCGATTCCCTTTTGGAATACAAAGCGAATTTTATTCTTGCGTACTTTCTTATCGGTGTATAATTTAGCTATAAGGATTTGCCTATTTATAGAGTCGGGTATGGTTACAGGCAGTCCTACTCGTCTTAACAGAGATACAACCCGCTCTGCTTGGCTTTGGGTCAGATAGCCGAATCGTACCCCCAGGCGGGTTTGCAGGGCTATACCTATTGCCACGGCTTCCCCGTGCATAAGCGTATATTTGGATACCGGTTCCAGTGCACGTCCGATAGTATGACCCAGATTTAAAATCTGACGCAGGTTTGTTTCTGTTTCATCTTTTTTTACAACGTTATATTTAATTTCACAGTTTTTATGTGCAATATGCTCGCATACTGCTTGCTTTAATATTTTAGTATTTTTTTCAGTTATTAGAATATCTTCTATGTGCTGTTCCAAATACTCAAAAAATGCAATATCTGCCATACAGGCATGTTTAATAGTCTCCGCCAAACCGCACTGCATATCGCGCAGGGACAGAGTCTGCCAGGTATGGATATCAATATATACCTTTTTGGGTTGATAAAATAAACCGATGAGATTAGTGGCTTCGGGTGTATCCACGGCTGTTTTCCCTCCTATGGAGGCATCTGCCGCGGCCAGAAGTGTTGTGGCATAGTTAATAAAGGGAATACCGCGTGAAAAGGTACCTGCAATAAAACCGGCTAAATCCGTTACCACACCGCCGCCCAAGGCAATAATACAGCTGTCTCTGCCGAACTGAAGCTTAATCAGACGGTCTTCCATCTGAGCTTTGGTTTTTCTTGTTTTAGAAGCCTCACCGGCTTTGAATGTCAAGAGCTCAACATTAAAACCGGAACTCTTAAGAATTCTTGCTAAAGTACGACCGTAGAGCTTTTCTACATTCGAATCCGTAATAAGCGCGTATTTATTAATATCTTTCACAAGTCCGTGTTTCAAATCGGATATCAGGCAGGGGAATAGATTGCTGCCGATTTTAATACCATAAGAATCATCGATTTTCTTTTTAAGCGGTACACGAAAAATAGCCATGAATAACGAGCTCCTCCTTAAGATCTGTAGCTGGCGTTTTCTTTTACATAGTCATAACTTAAATCGGCGCCGATTACTGATGCGCTTTCAGTACCTGTTTTCATATCTATAGTTAATTCTATAACTTTGTTATGCGGCGGATAGCCTTTAACATTGCTGAAACTACAATCCGCAAGATATGTGGTAAGTACTTTTTCCTTTTGGGCATTCAAACAGAAAGTGCCTTTTTCAAAAACAGTTACGCTGCCCAAAGACACGGTAAGCTGGCTGCAATCAAGCGGGATGTTGTTATTGCCCAAATAATCTCCCAGTGCGCCAATTATTCTTCCTACATTTGGATCATTGCCAAAGATAGCGGTTTTTACCAGATTGGAATTACAGACTGCCTTTCCGCTTCCCACGGCAATCTCCTGACTGGGTGCGTTTTTTAAAAATACTTTTATAAGATGGCTTACACCTTCACCGTTACGCACAATGTCTTCTGCCAGTTTTTGACATACTGTAAGCAATGCGGCCTTAAACTCCTCCGTACTGGTAAGTGGAACCAGATTTGAACTGAAAATGAGCGCCATGTCGCTGGTACTCTGGTCGCTGTCAATTGAGATCCTATTAAAACTACGGACGGAAGCCCAGTTTAAGGCCTGCTGGAGCTCTTGGCGTTCAATCCCGATATCCGTAAGCAGGAATATCAGCATAGTGGCCATATTGGGTTCTATCATTCCTGCTCCTTTGGCAATGCCGACGATTTTACCCTGCCCTATGCGTTTTTCTCTTATCTTGGGATAGGCGTCTGTGGTCATAATAGCTTCGGCAAGCGGCAGCAGAGATGAATTATTTAATTCCGTTACAAGGGCGGGTAATTTTTCGATTATCTGGTCTACAGGCAGTTTCCAGCCGATTACACCCGTGGATGCACAGAAAAAATGCTCTGCGGTATCTTCTGTCTGCACTGCCAGTGCTGATAGAATTTGCTCAGCATCTTCAACACCTTGTGAAGCGCACACATTGGAGATTTTATTATTGATTAATACGCCCTTAATGCTGTTTTCTTTTAAGCGTTTTTTCCCGATGATAACAGGAGCCCCGGGAAAGCTGTTGCGAGTAAATACAGCGCCGAAACTGTCTGTGGGCTGCTGCAAGGCAATTAAGGATAAATTCATTGTATAGGAGACTTTTACGGGTATTTCTTGCGGAAAGAAGCAGACTGCTGTGGTGGCAACGCGAAAACCTTCCGGCAGTTCCGCCCGGCGCACAAGGTCTTGAATATATTCATTGCGTGAAGCATATACTTCCATGGCAGTTATAGTAATAAGATTTTTTATTTTAATCCAGTAATATTTCGTGGTATTTATCTTAAATTCCGTATATATTAAAGAATAACTATATTACAGCCGGAAAAGAAAAGTTTATGAAAATACTAATCAATCATATTGGTTATAAAGTGTCTGTGGCAAACTGGAGAGATTGGCATTTTTATAAGATGGACTTCACAGAATTTCATAAATACGGGAGTTTTTACATTCAAATCACTATTAATTCTCAGCAGATTACCTCACAAGAATTTACTATTGCAGATGATCCCTATCTCACCGGTACCCTTTCTGATATATTAGACTATTTCGTTTCGGAGCGGTGTTGCGGTATTTATGATGAAGCTGACCGCCGCATGTCTTTTTTCGGCAAAAGGAAGAACAGGGTTGATGTACACGGAGGTTGGTATGATGCATCCGGAGATGTAAGTAAATATTTAAGCCACCTTTCTTATGCAAATTATCTGAATCCTCAGCAGACTCCATTGGTAGTTTGGAATTTGTTATATGCTCATGAACTGCTTTTACGGCAAAAAAAGGTAAGCTGGAAATATCTGCCGGAGAGGATTATAGCAGAAGCGATTTACGGAGCCGATTTTCTGGTACGCATGCAGGATAAGCAAGGTTATTTTTACATGACCGTGTTTGACGGGTGGTCTAAGAGTATAAAAAGGCGGGAGATCTGTGCTTATGCGACTTTAAAAGGAATAAAATCGGATGATTATCAGGCTGCTTATCGTCAGGGCGTTGGTTTGGCTATTGCGGCTCTGGCCCGTGTAAGCACTCTTAATAGATCCGGAGACTATGATGCTAAAAAGTATCTTGAAACGGCTCAGAAAGGATTCAGACACCTTGAAGAGCATAATCTTCAGTATCTGGATGACGGCAAAGAAAATATTGGCTGTAATTCGAAAATCTCTGGAATTCGAGCTGGATATAACAGGAGAAGTTGTTAATCCCTTTGGCTATGCCCGTCAGTATATAAAGCCTTTAGGTGAACAGAAAAAGGGGGCATTCTTTTTTACGCATGATAATGAATCGGATTACTGGTGGCAGGGGGAAAATGCCCGGCTTGCCTCATTAGCCGCTGCTTTCGGTTAGCCTCGGGTTATTTTGGCGAAGATAAAGTTTTTTTAACGGAAAGGGCAGAAATAACCCTGAATATGCTAATCTGAAGGGGCTTAAAAATGTCAAAGGGGGTATTTGCAATGGCATCACCTCCGGGCTCAATTATGAAGACGGCATCGATTTTCTTCCCGAAAATCTTATGTTTAACTATCATGAAAATTGGAGGTGGTCCGAGCAGTGGCTTCCGCATGCGGCGTGGTATTTTCTTGCCGTGTGCGCGACAGCGCTTTAAGTCGACATTAGATTTTAAATTGCAATAGGAAGTTTTTAGCGATAAACTAATTGTAAAGGGGGGTATATGATGTTATGTAAAAAATTAATGGTGATTCTCGCCCTCGTACTTTTGTTTGCATGTAAGACGACACAAACCGATAACAACATAGATAATAATCAACTCTCGTATGGCGGCGGGTCGGCATCACTCCATTGGCCGGTGCTTTTTGCAGAAGCATTGCGTCAGGCCGTAGAAATTGAAATGGGAAAAAAGCTTGAAGTAATTACTGCACAAGCTGATAGTGGTTTATTGTGGGGAGAGGAGGTTTTAGGCACACCTTTCTTAATTGCATATATTAAAGATAAATCACAGGCTAAAAACATATTTGCTATTCCGATTCTGGGTTGGAGAGATTTTATTTACAGTATAAACCCGGAGATGTCGTTATTTCCTCCGGATATTTTAACTATAAATGCTCATGTTATGGTTTTTTCACTAGAGATTATTGATCCAGCTCTCATTAATGAATCATACCATTTATATAGAAAAGAGATTAGTCATATAGTATGGAAACTCCTGAATGTAGATAATAGAAAGTCGATTAGAGACTTTCTATATACACCCATGCCTGCTCATTTACAGGTGACATCAGTAACAGAATATAACTATTATGTGGAACTAAATGTAGCCCAGCCCGGCAGCAGAATACCGGAAAATGAGATTCTCTCTTCCTTGGCGCCGGGAAAGATGATTGTTCTTACTATAATAACTGATTGGGGTCCGATTCATGTTAGATTGATTGCACCTGAAAAAAGCAGCGCAGAGCAGGATCTGGATCAAAAACTTTATAATCTTTATAAACAAACATTGGAGCAAGCTAAATCCACAATTAAAAACCAAGTGGCAAGGCGCCAATTGTTTTTTAAAGCTAAAGATAAATTGGAACAGATTTTAAAGGATTCTCCGCTTTTTGCTGATGAATTATATAATAGTTTGCAGCTTGAGCTCCTTTCCTTGCTCTATCTGGATGAATGGGTATTACGCGAAGAAGAAACTCTGGAAGTATTTCCGGATTATGAACCTAAATTTTCCGAAGATACGGTATTAGATTATAGATCCGCTCTTTATTCCCAAATTCATGAGCTGCCTGAAGCAGTTTCGCAAAATTTAAAAGCCTTGGTAAACCTGTTAACTGAATATAAAAAACGCGCTTTAAATAATCCGGGCAGATTTGAAGAGGGACAGGTTATGCTGGGCGCGGATATGAATCAGTACGTACCGTCGGATGAAGAGTGTATGGAAAGTGAAATTGGTGATCGGATTGCCGCCATTGCAGCCGAAATGTCTCCGCAAGAGCTGCGCTCACTTTTAAAACAACAGGGTATTGAGATATCACAGATGAGCTATGGAAAGATCAACTACCGCCATGTGGATGTTATGGGCTCTGGCCGCTTTTTCTACGCTGATGAGCCTGTCGAGGTATACATTTTAAAATAGAGAATAACTATGATAAAAACAAATCAAATCATATCCTATGTGGGATTTCTTTTGCTTTTATTTCCATTAATGGTTCTCAATGCCGCTGATCTCCCGGAGCAGAATATCATTGGAGAACTTCACCGTTTAGTCCGACTTTGCAGTGATGGCAAGGAAGAGTATAAGGAGCAAAGTAATAAAATTACAATTTCCTATGATGCGCTTGTTTACCATATCCACTCACCTAATCACATGGGAAGAATACAAACATGGCATGAAGAACTCGGCCCCAACACCAAAGGAATCGTGATTGAAGTTTATATCTTAGAACAGTCTTATATGGGACCTTTAGTACTTCCGCAAAAATTAGCAGGGCCTTACTATGATATGTTTGTAAACCAAATAAAAAGCGGAGATGTATATTTTTATTTTCTGGTGCGATTTGGAAAAGATTTTCCGGAGGATATCAAAAATAAAGTACTGAAAATTATTGGGATGCTTTAAAACCAGAAATATCGTACTATTCTTAACACCTGTTATTGGAATTAATTATTAGCTATCTATTATTTAATTCCCCGGTGTTACTATTTCACCTAGGATATGTTCTATTATTACTACTTTATAGGAGGATTACAATCATACTAAAGTATGATTGTAAAAAAATCAATGTAATGATATGTTTCAGTATGTCTCAAGGAAAAATGATGAGATTTTTTATTGTGAGTATTATACTATTTTTAGCTTTATTATCCTGTAAAATGCCTGTTGATCAGAAGTCCAATCCCGATTCGCTTGATGTAATACCGATTAACTTAACTGCCGAGCTTGCGGCTAAGAATGAAATACTATTAACCTGGGAATGCAATAGCGATACTGTAGACGAGTTTATAATAGAAAGAATGATAACATGGAACAGCACCATGATTACACATAGTTTGGATAATAATAATTTTATTCAAATTGGTTGCACAATACAAAAAACATTTTCAGATTCAAACCTTGAAATCGAAACACTATACGCTTACAGAGTAAAAGCAAAACAAACTGATAAGGAATCAGATTACTCAAGCAAAGTCTGGCAAGAGACTCCATGTATTGGTCATCTTGAATTTATTGAACAATGCGATTTAGAGAGTATAGGCGGAGTCTCCCCTGCTGATATTGCTATATCGCCCGATGGAAGCAGCCTTTACCTAGTAGATACCAATCAACGAAGATTAGTCTTATTAAAGAGAGATCCTCTATCTGGTATTCTTGAGTATTCAGCAAGTTACAGTGATGAGAAGTTTGGTATTGAACTACTATAGGCATCCAACATTGTGGAAAATAAAATCTACTACAGCTTAAATGTTGCTAACGATAAGCTTGAACGAGCGGATTTAAATACTATGGCTACAGAAACACTCTATTCTGCCAACTCTTTTTTAAATTCGATGGCTATAAATATTGTAAATTCAGGCTCGTATATAACACAGTCAAACCTCAATGGAAAAGGAGTTACGCACTTTATTGCCAATGAAGCTGACGAAACGTTTGTAAATGGAATATCGTTTGAGTATTAATACTAATTATTATATAGTCCTTTTGATTTGACTATTTTGGATGAAGTCAAAATGAAGTAATCTGAAGGAGTAGGGTATGTTTAAAAAAGCATATACCGATGCTAATAGAATAAATAGGAAAGAGCAATGTACTCTTTTTTACTAGCCTCTTGCTGATAGTATTATTATTTATCGGTTGTTCCGATATGCTCACTTATTTCTTAAAAGAAAATGTTTTTATACAAGTACAAAAGCTAACTGCCAGTGATGCTGAAGAACTAGATTGTTTTGGTAATTCGGTATCACTGTATGGTGATTATGCGCTTATTGGTACAGCCTATGAGAATGGAGAAGGGATGAGTAGAGGAGCAGTGTACATTTTTGAAAGATAATTTTATTTTAATCTTAATACCCGTATTAAGAAATAGATTCCTATAGTTTATACTAAATTGATTCGTAGGAGAAAAAAATGTAAATAAGAGAGACAGGCTGCAGGTATATTTTACTTGGCGAGTACCTAGTAAAGAATAGAGGGATAGGAGATAAGAAAGATGAGAATTGCTGATATAAAACAAACATCACGGTCATGCATAATAAGGCAGCATATGTTATTGAGCTTTATGGCGATTGTATTGCTTTTGCTCACAGGATGTTCGGATTTGCTGGATGAAATATTATCAGAGCGTATATTACCCAATTCAATTTTTTTCTGTACAGTGGAAAATAATATTGGAGCAATTAAAGTTGCCGATCTTGACGGAAGTAATGTAAGGGTAATTTTAACAGGTTTAAGCGATGGAATAAGAGATATAGAAGTGGATTCTCAGGCCGCTAAAATTTACTGGGTTGAAAGCGATCCCCCAGCAGCTGGTGCGGATGATTCAGCTGCGATATGGCAGGCTAATCTTAACGGGAGCGGGGCAAAAAAAATTAGAGACGTCAATGCTATTTCGATCGAATATATTGAACTTGATGTTTTGGGAGGAAAGATATACTGGAGAGAATTAGCAGGCTTGAATGCGGGCATGATTATGAGAGCTGATAAAAATGGCTCTGCAATAGAACAGTTAGCAGTTGGTATGGGTATATATGGATTAGCTGTTAACAGAAGTGAAAACAGGCTGTATTTTATTAACTCGCTGGGAATATCCTATATTCCTTGAAATCCGCCATATGACATAACTGATGTTACACCTGTAGACTGCCTTGCTAATGGTGTCCTTGAGCTCGATATTGCCAATGGGAAGATGTACTGGACAGAATGGATGGGTTCAAACGGTATCCATAGGGCGGATTTGGATGGTAATAATAAAGAAAAAGTAGTTAATGATGTAAGATGCACAGATCCCTTTGATCTGGCCCTCGATCTAACAGAAGGTAAAATCTACTGGTCGGATCGCAATGTGGGAATTGTGCGATCAAATTTAGATGGCGCAGAAATTGAAGTAATATTCCCGATCCAAAACCCGAATATTGATCAGGCTTTCGGTATAGCATTATATAAATAATAAGGATTTAAGGATTATAAGGAATTTAAATGTTTATTAGTTCTTTACTATGACAAATCAGTTTTATTGCTGTTGTTTGTAAATTTGAGAGGAGGTTTAAGCGAGTTAAAATGAAAAGAATATTTTTTTTATTGAGGAAATTGCAAAACTCAAAATATATTAAGTTAGTAAAATACTTATTCTTTATACCATAATAATTTAGCAATTTCCATTTTAGGGGCTTCTTACAAAAATGTTATTTTTGCAAGAAGCTCTATTATTTGTTTTTATACATCTTGTGCTATATGCTCAATCACCAACAAAAGAGGTGTCGGCCATAACTATAGCTCCTCAGTTAACAGGGAATATTATGGTTCCGGTTGGAGTTTTTAATGAGGTCTCTCCTTTTGGTGTCCAGAACCTTTTTTTAAAAACAGCGCCTTTAAGGTTTGTGTTAGTTATAATTTTATGTCTGAAGAAATTGAAATGATAAACTCTTTTGGATTAAGCTCCATATCTGCACTTATTGGGTATAGTGTAATTAAGAATGATGTATTTAGTTTTACGCCGTTGGTAGGCGGCGGGTATCTGGGCCACATAGTTGATACAGGAGAATATGCAATATTTTTTGATCCACAAATCACCATACAAACAGAGGTCAATTTTACAATCTTAGAGAATTTGTATATTTTTTTTACCTCGGGTTTTATTATTTTCTTTGAAGAAAGTATTACGGGGAGTTTTTTTTGTGTGAATCTGGGAATAAAGAAAGCTTTTTACATAGGTGTTGGAGAAAAAGAACCTAAACCAACTTTGCCGGGATTACCTCGAATTATTATTGAGAGAAGTATACCCAGCTTTTCTCCTAATGGCGATGGTAATAAAGATACACTGGCGCTTTCGCTTGAGGTTGATAAGAATATACCAGTATCAAGCTGTGAGATGCGAATTTTAAACAGAAATAACAAACCGGTTAAAGATTTTTCCGGGAGATCTGTTTTATCCGAAAGATTTATATGGGACGGAAAAGATAATAATGGTAAATCTGTTAGCGATGGCATATATTCAGCTGCTTTTCCCGTTAAATATGAGGATGGAAGAGAATTAAAAGTACATAGCGACTCATTTATAGTAGATAGTACAGCTCCCAAGGTGCGTTTAGATATTACACCGGATATATTTTCACCTGATAATGACGGAGATAAAGACAAACTTACTATAAGATATAAAGTAGAAGACGGATCTAAAGTTGCGGATTCCAGGGGTAAAATTTTTAAGAGTTTTAAGGGGAAAGGAGATTTTCCCAAACAACTTGTATGGGACGGTAAGTCGGATAGAGGAGAACTTGTGCAGTCGGCGGAAGACTATCCCCTTACTTTTGTCGTTGTTGATGAAGTGGGGAATGAGGCCATTGTAAATGATGTAATTAAGACTGATATTCTTGTGTAAAAACAAGGCCGCACTCTTAAAGTCGTAATATCCAATATACATTTTGATGCTTATTCTAGTGATTATTTAAAAGGAAACAGCACTAAAGTAGAAGAAAACAAAAGAATTATAGCCCGACTGGCCGAAATCTTAAAAAAGTTTGATAAGTATAAAATAATCATAGAAGGTCATGCATTAAGTATGAATTGGCAGGATAAAGAGAAGGCAGACAAAGAAGAAAGGGAAGTACTCATACCACTATCTAAAGAACGGGCCGAAAATATAAAGCAGGCACTGGTAGGGAAGGGGATTGCGGCCGCGAGGATTGGTACGATCGGCCGCGGCAGTACCGATCCGCTCGTACCGTTTAGTGATAAAGATAATCAGTGGAAGAATTGCAGGGTGGAAATCATTTTAAGGAAGTAATTTTGATTATGAGAGCTTCTTGCAAAAATAACATTTTTGCAAGAAGCTCCTAAAATGGAAATTGCTAAATTATTATGGTATAAAGAATTAGTATTTTACTAACTTAATATATTTTGAGTTTTGCAATTTCCTCATGAAGCAAATTATTTTACTTTTATGTGTGTTACTGTTAAGCTTTGCACTTTATGCGGAGGATGGTATTGTTGTGGGATTTTCGCAAGTAACTACAGCCTCTTCTTGGTATGAGGCAGAAACGGAATCTCTCATCAATGAGGCTGAGATCCGGGGAATCACACTTTTAGTTTCCGACGCGGAATACAAACAAGAAAAACAGATACAGGCAATCAGAGAGTTCATCTTCCAGAAAGTAAATGCAATCATTCTTAATCCCGCTGTTGAATTGGGCTGGGATATTGTTTTAAGTGAAGCCAAAGATGCAGAAATTCCGGTGTTTATATTAGACCGAAGAATTATTGTAGCCGATGAGTCCCTTTATGTAACATCTTTTTCTCTTGATTTTTACGGCGAGGGTCAAGAAGCAGCACAGTGGCTGGTAAAAAAACTTGATTATTCGGGAATTATTGCGCAAATAGAAGGTGATCCAACCTCTGTTGCGGCGCAAGAGAGGAAAAAGGATTTTGAAGATGTAATAGCCAAGCACCCCGCTATAAAGATACTTATATCTCAAACAGGCCATTGGCCCCGACGTGAAGCAAAAAAAATACTGGAAGAGTGGGTAACGGCAGGTATCGTTTCGATAGACGGATTCAGGGCAGCTTTTGAAGCCATGCTGAGAGGTGAGCTTAACTGCACTGTGGAATGTAGTCCTTTGTTCGGTCCTTTGGTTTTTGATGCTGTGGAGATAATTCTTGCCGGAAACAGTACAATTCCTAAGGTGATCAAACAACGTATCCGGGTTTTTCCGCAAGACACCGCATACCGGGAGCTTTTTAATCGTAAGTATTAGTGAAATCTTTTCAATTAACAACAAGCAAAGAGTTTTGTGTGGAAATTGTTTCTTTCATACTAAAGTACGAATGAATAAAAACCTATGCGAATATATATTAATCAACAGTGAAACGGAGGAAAATAATGCGGGTTTTAATTATCAGTATATGTCTCTTGATATGCTGTTTCGTTTTTTTAGGTTTAGCGTGATAACAGGTGGTGAGCCGCCGCAAACGGTTTTGGTTCCCAAGTTCAGTTTGGCGGAGGGGACGTATGAACACGATATTGATATAGAATTGAGTTGTACAACGGAAAATGCTGTAATTTATTATACCACAGATGGTACGGAGCCTGATAAAACTTCCGCCATTTACGTTTTGCCAATTTCCATATCCGGACATAATACAGCTAAAATTATTAAAGCGTTTGCCGTAAAAGACGGTATGACCGACAGCGCTGTAGTGTCGGCAGTGTATACCATCGATAATCCTCAATCCAACATAAATACATGGTCGAAAGTAATCGACCGTTCCTGTGGAATATCCGGATTGTTCGAAACACGGGATAATTTTTATATCTCAGGTGGAGCTGAAAGTAACAATATCTACCTTATAAAATTTAATAATGACGGTGGCATATTATGGGAAAGGACTTTTGACGGCGAAACAGAGGATAGAGATAAATTGGTTATTTTAAAGGCCGACCTGAACGATACTGGTAAAGGAATATGGAATAAAGCAGCTAATCATGAAGGGGACTGGGATTATGCAAATCCTTATTTTATTACTAACTGCCAAGATGACAGTATAATTATGGCTGGTAAAATTAATTTTTCAAAACCAAATATTGATCAGGATATATATATTTTAAAGTTTGATGCAGACGGAAATCATCTCTGGTCCAGATTATTCATAGGAAGCGGTTCGGAAGATGTGGCCTGGATGATAAGAGAAACCAGCGATAACGGCTATATTATTGGCGCATTGACAAATTCCCCAGAAATAAAAGTCGGTAACGGTTATGATAATCTTATTATTAAACTGGATGGCGATGGCAATTTAGTGTGGACCAAAGTATACGGCATTAATGGTGGTGTGAATTTTACCTATGACATTGGAGAGGATAATGATGGTAACTATGTAATCGCAGCTTGTGATGTAATGAATCGGAAGCCGAATATATTTAAACTTGATCTTAGCGGCAATTTCCTATGGAACAAAATCTTAGCACATGATTATCCTTGCTATGCTATTCATGGGGTATTAAGAACCACGGATAACGGTGGATTTGTTCTTACAGGCAAGACGAGAGAATCGTTTCAAGAGGATTATGATATAATACTGTATCTTTTAGATTCCCAATGCAATATAGAGAGAAAGAGAATCTTTAATAATGATGACCGTGACGATGAAGGTCGTATTGCTCAATCGTTCGATGGCGGTTATATTGTGGCAGCACAAACTGTTGATCAAGACTCAACGCCCAGGGATTACGATATCTGGTTTATGAAGCTGGATGAATTCGGAAGATTAAATCAATAATTGTTATAAAGACTCTTCTTTTTTAGCTTTTACTAACGCTTTAAGCGAGTGTTCTTTGGTAAAAAAGTAGAGGATGACAATAAATAATATAATGCCTACAACACCATACACATCCGCCAGGTTAAAGATAGGCCAGCTGAAATCTCCGTAATACCACAAAATATAATCAACCACACCGCCGTGAATAATTCTGTCCAGAAAATTCCCCATACCGCCGCAGGTAATCAGCACAAGGGGCAAAAAATGTTTGGGTTTTTTTACGAATAAAGAGAACACCAATACCGCGCCGGTGGCCAGTCCCTGAATGGCCAGTAATATAAGGAATTTTTGTTGTTTGGAAAATATATCATCCAGAAAATTAAGCAGAGAAAAACCCAGATCGTGGTTTATCGTGTAACGAAAAGACCAAAACCCCGGAATGATCACAATATCCTGGCTGCCGCGCAAAGACTGGTATGCTATTTCTTTGACTATTAAATCCGTTCCAGTGAAAATGAGAAGTGCCGTCAGTATGATTGCGAGTTTTGTGAGCATGGACGGAGGATTAAACTTAAACAGTTCGCTGATTTTGCCATTCATGGTCTACGGAGTGTACATGATTTTATAAGGATGTGCAAGGTTTATAGTGATTAAGCCCAAAATACAAGGTTAACGTCGATAATGTCATCTATATCAGGATAATAGGGTAATATCCTGATACCATAATTAAACTTCCCGGATCTTTGGGCTTTATATGAGCACTTGTACTTCAGAATGTTTTCCTTTTCTGTGTCGAGCTGCATCGTTACATACTCAATATTTTCAAACTGTGCTTCAAGGCTACCGGAAAAGGTTATAGACTCTTCTTCTTTGTTCTGAGAAATCAATACTTCGGCCTTTATTTCCTTCTTGTCTACTTTGCCTTTATTCACTTCCACATAAATCGTAAGCTCGTCTCCCACATTGAGAATATCACCGTCGATTCCCTCTATGGCAATATGATGGATATGAATACTAGTGAAACGTGTGCTGATAGATTTTTTCCATTCGGTAAATTCACGCGCTTTGGAGAAATTATTTTCGGTTACAGCCAGATAGCGTTTGGCTGTTGGAATATACATTGATTCCACATATTCTTTTAACATACGGTGAGTATTGTAGTGTGAGATTATTGAAGTCATCGAGGACTTGCTTTTTTTAATCCATTTCTCAGGTACTCCTCGTGTGTTGCGGGTGTAATACATGGGAATAACTTCATTTTCCAAAATCTCATACAAAGCATCACAATCCGCCAGATCCTGTGTTTCCGGATTTTTATATTCGGTTCTTTCTCCTATGGCCCAACCGTTGGTCTCGTCATATGCTTCATCCCACCAACCGTCAAGCACACTTACATTGAGCACTCCGTTCATGCCCGCCTTTTGCCCGCTGGTACCGCTTGCTTCCAAAGGACGTCTGGGATTATTAAGCCATACGTCTACTCCGGAGATCATGCGCCGGGCCAGACGCATATCATAGCCCTCCACAAAGATAATCTTGCCTAAAAACTCTTCTTGTTTTGAAAGCTGTACAATTTCTTTAATAAGCTCAGAGGCCGCCTTATCATTAGGATGAGCTTTACCCGCAAAAATAAACTGTACCGGATACTTAGGATTGAGAACGAGCTTTTTAAAGCGATCAATATTTTTTAACAGTAACGTTGCCCTTTTATAAGTAGCAAAGCGGCGGGCAAATCCGATTGTAAGAGTCCCTGGAGAAAGCACGCTCAAGAATTTATCCACAAGAGCGGGATCTTCGCCTTCCCTTATCCAATTGAGGGATACCTTTTCTTTAATATAATTAAACAGCTTATTTTTAAGTTCCACATGTGTCTGCCATAATATTTCATTGGGGATTTTAGCTATTTTCTTCCACTCTTCGTTTTTCAAAAGATCGCCGTCAAGATTGAGCGAACAGTATTTGGTGATAAGCTTTTTCATTTCACTGGTAATCCACGTTGCGGCATGCACACCATTCGTTATATGTGAAATTGGCACTTCTTCAGTCATAAATCCGGACCAAATGCCGGACCACATCTTCCGCGATATTACACCGTGAACTTTACTTACTCCGTTGCGTTTATAGGTATTTTTCAGAGCTAGCGCGGTCATTTCATACGGGCCCGTATCGGTAATGCTCTTATGCCCCAACTCGTAAATTTCCTGCCAGCTTATACCATGGCTCTCCACATAATTTTTTAAATAGTTTTCTACCAGATGGGCATCAAATACTTCATTTCCTGCCGGTACCGGGGTATGAGTTGTAAAGACAGTACTTGCCTTGATGACTTCTTTGGCAGCCTGAAGGTTAAGGTTATAGCTGCTGGTAAGATTAATCAGGCGTTCGATAATCAAAAATGCGGAGTGCCCCTCATTGAGGTGGTAGACAAGGGGTTTGATATTCAATTTATCTAATAAGCGTATTCCACCGATCCCTAAGAGGATCTCCTGTTCAATACGCACCTGCTTTCCTCCTCCGTAAAGTTTTGCTGTAATGGCGCGATCGGCGGCACTGTTCTCCTGAATATCCGTATCGAAAAGATAGATGGAGATTCTACCTACTTTGATTTCCCATACTCTGGCATGAATCTTGCGGCCGGGAAGTTCAACTGAGACAATAACGCGTTCACCGGCTTTATGCAGTTCTTGTAAAGGCATACGAGAAAAATCGTTAAAAAAGTATTCTACTCTTTGGTCTCCCTGTTTAGAAATACCCTGTTTAAAATAACCATTCTTATAAAGAAGACCGATTCCAATAAAATTAAGGTTCAAATCTGATGCGGATTTTATATGATCACCGGAAAGTATACCCAAACCTCCCGAGTAAATGGGAAGGCATTCGTGAAGACCGTATTCCATGGAAAAGTAAACAATGGGGTGACCTTTTGAAAATATGTTCAGGCCATCTAAAACTGTTTTGTTTTCCTGGCAGTAACTTTCAAACTTAGTAGTAATATTTTTATACTGCGCCAGATAATGATCATTTTCAGCCAGTTCATGCAGACGCTGAGGATTAATAGTTTCAAGCAGAGCGACCGGATTATTACCTACTTTTTCAAAAAGCAGTGCGTCAATCAAACTGAAGATTTCCTGTGATTCGAGATTCCAGCTCCACCACAGGTTGTAAGCTAATTCACGAAGTTTCGAGAGTGATTCGGGGATGGATGCTTTTACGGAAAACTGTCTGAAACGCGGACGTTGACTGTCGGCCCCTCTGTATTCCAGCCCTTCGAACTGCACTATCTTTTCTTTACGCTGGCCCTGCGAACGGTTGCGGCACTGTTTGGAGGCAATTTCAAAAGCAGCTAAATAATGGTTAAAGAATATCTGCCAGTCCGCCAGCAGTGCTGTTTGCCTGACATCCGCTTTAAGGGCTTTGTTTTTATCCAGGCGATTATTTACGAAATGAGTTATATGACTTTTTAATTCCAATACTGCATCATGATATTCTCTGTTAAAGCGATGGATAATCTTTATGCCATCGGATTCACGACCTGCCGAAATTATCCATCTGCCGAAACCGGCAATATCCGTACTCACTGTGGGGATAGAGTAGGTAATGCTTTCGAGAGGGGTGTATCCCCATGGTTCATAATATGACGGATAAATGGTAAGGTCGCATCCTGAAAGTGCCTCGTAATAGTCTAAATTAAAAATACCATCATGACCGTTCAAATATACAGGTACAAAAATAATATTTATCTGGTCCTGCGGATTATTTTGAAAATTATGACGTTTGCAGGTATTTACAATCGGATCATGGTTGGGTTCCCAAAGCGGATGAGTAGAAATTTGGGAATACACCGTGTATTGCTCAAGTTTCTTGGTAGTGGAAAGCTTTTCGTGTGACATATCAACAGCACCGGTAAGGATAAAAAGATAGACCAAGAGCTGTCTGTTTGAAGCGAGTTCTTGTTGTTTGTTAAGCTGGCCTAAGGCATCAAGTAAAAGGTTTATACCCTTGTTATGGAATTCGTATCTCCCTGATGTGGAAATGATAACGGTTTCGGAAGGAGAGAACTCCTTATGGAGGAATTTACTTGCAAAATTAATAAGTTTTTGCCTGTTGTCTTGAAAATATTCTTTTTTTTGATCATAGGCAGGGACTTGGTGCACAGAAAATCCGTTGGGAAGTATAATATCGGGTTCGATGCCCAACAGATGTTTGGCTTCGATAGCTGTAATCTCACTTACCGTAGTAAAACAGTCCGCTTCTCTGGCCGTCGCCTTTTCAATTGAGTGTTTGGCCAATACATGAAAGCGAGTTGCTTCACTATGCGGATCAATGTCCGCCAAAACTTTATATATTTCCATACCATTTCCTGAGAGGGCTCTGCCCAAGACAGTGGCATGGGTTGTGAAAATCGTAGAGATATGAGGAGTTCTCTTTTTAATATAGAGCAGACCTGCCCCACATATCCACTCATGAAATTGGGCAAATATTGAATAATCGGAATACAGATTGCTTAAGGCTTCAATTACTTTTCCGGCCATGGTGGAAAATATTACGGGTTCGATATAGTCCCACCCGCCAGCCATGGAGTCTACACTATAATCTTCCCACAATTGATACAAAAGCTTGTTTTGATCCAGAGTATTTTCATAACCGACCAGAATGACAAGTGGTTTTTCTTCCGAATTCCACCTGCCTACTTTGGTTGTAAAGCCCATCTTTAAAAGCTCGGATCTAATATTCTGTACCTGTTTATCGTCTGCTTCAATTATCTCCGGATTATTTTCAAAGAGCGGCCCTATAAGCAGATAATTGTCTTCAAACTTGTTTTTAACTTCCTTGATTTTACTTTTTATTACAGTATAGATGCCCCCTACTTTATTACACACTTCCCATGAGACTTCGAATAGTAATTTAGCTTTGGCCATGTGCTATTCCTCTTTTTTTCTTTTTGCTGTGTTGCCTGTGTATTATGGTCTCGTTTAAATCATTAAGTACATTCATGTATACGATATAGGCGTCATAAGGAGTTTCATACGGGTTGAAGTATTTGTGCACATCACCGTCCGAAAACCACTTGGTACACATATAATAAAAATGATCGGAAGTAAGCAGTTTATGCCACACAGCAATAAGATCCTTATCACCCGTATTCATTACCTTTTTTTCCAATGCATACACAGCTTCGATGCTTGAGTTTTGCAGTGGATTTCCCAGCCAGGCCGTCAGGTCGCGCTCAATATCTGCCCACGATACAAAATAGGGCACATCTATTTGGGCAACCGGTGTATAATAGTCTTGAGCCTGGTCCGGATTTATGAATTGAAAATCCGGATGTTTAAAGATTTCTTCCGGTAGTTTCCTGAAAAAATTAAAAATACCGGTATCCTGCCATTGATGTTCGCCAAAGGTTTCATAATCCATAAACAGATTGATAATCTCACCATTACCCGCTATGTTGTGCAGCCATGAAGCATACTTTTCTGCGGTGAGAGGAAATTCCTCCCAGCCGCGGTTGGAAAAACGAAAAGCAATATCATCGGAGAGCTTGTAATTTTTCAAAAGCACATTTATTTTATAACAACCCGCAGGTTGATAGAGATAATTAGGGCTGCGCCAGCCCAAAATATGATCAGCACCTTCCGCTAAAATTGTTGTATACCCCATATCCTCAATGAAGCGGGCTAATTCATTATTATATATGAGCTCCGTATTTCTAAATGTTTTTGCATTTTGATTGAACAGTTCTTTTATAAGCCGTTTATGCTTTAAGACCTGCTTTTTGAAATTAGATTTAGAAAATAAAAACGCTAATGAGTGATAATAGGTTTCGTTGATAAACTCAACACAACCCGTGTCCGCCAATTCCTTAAACAGCTCTAATACATCGGGATTGTATTTTTTAAACTGTTCTACGGCAATTCCTGTTAAAGAGAAAGCCACTTTGAACCTGCCGCTATATTTATTTATAAGTTCGAGCAGCAGCCGGTTCATGGGGACATAACATTTTTCACTTACTTTATTTAAGATAGCTCGATTTGAGTCTTCATCCTCATAAAAGTGATTTGCCCCGATATCAAAGAAGGAATAATTTTTTTTTAAGCGAAACGGTTGGTGAACTTGAAAGTAAAAACAGATTGAGATCATCCAATGTGCTCCTCTTTAACTATGGGAAAACGAGATTGCATGATAAAGATTCTTTAATTTATATCCTGCGTTATTCCAGTGAATATTTTTCAATTCATGTTGACATTTATCCACAATCTCTTTAGCCAACTTTTCATCTTGTAAGAGATTAATTATTACCGAGGCAAGCTTTTCTACATCCCAGAAGTCAACTTGAATGGCATCTTTTAATACCTCGGAAACACCGGATTGTTTGGAGAGGATGATAGGTACGTCATAGAGCAGTGCTTCAAAAGCAGTGATACCAAAGGGCTCGGAAACCGAGGGCATAACATAGAGATCGCTCATGGCATACATTTTTTCCACTTCAACGCGGTTTAAAAAGCCCGTGAAGTGAAATTTATCGGTAATTTTTAAGGTTGCGGCCCGTGATATGAGCTTAGGCATCATATCACCGCTGCCGGCCATAATGAAACGTACGTTTTTTATTTTTTTTAGTACCAGTTTGGCGGCTTCTATGAAATAATCCGGTCCCTTTTGCATGGTAATGCGGCCTAAAAACAGCACATATTTATCCTTGAGGTTTTTTTGAATGCCGAAACGTTCTATCTGTTTCTGTTTTTCAACTGCGTTGTGTACCACAACTATTTTATGAGGATCAATAGCGTAGTGGGAAATAATTGCATTTTTCGTATAGTAGCTTACCGCCACGATTTTATCAGCCTGCTCCATGCCGAATTTCTCAATATTAAATACATTGTGGTTTATATTTTCACCGCTGCGATCATATTCAGTAGCATGGATATGAAGAATAAGGGGTTTCCCGCTTATTCTTTTTGCCGCAACCCCGGCCAGTATAGAAACCCAGTCGTGCGCGTGTATAATATCAAAATCTTTTAAAGTACCCATATACTCACCGGTAATGCTGTAACGAAACACTTCGTTCATTAGATCTTTTCCGTAATTTCCGCTGAAGGCCATTACGGAACTGCCGTGCGTTCCGGCTTCCTGATTCATAAGATGCTGATACTTATTAAAAAACTCGACAGCGCTCGATTGCGTATAATATGGTGAGATGCTGTTTGCGAGCATTTCCTTGCCGGTCTTAAATGAAAAACTCGATTCTAAAAGCGATCTGTAATGTTCAGTAAGTTCAACCTCGTCTGCGGCTACTATTTCGATTTGGTTCTCAGCATAAATACCTCGCTTGGTGGGAAGAACAAGACGAATCTCAACATCGTTATTTATAAGGCCTCTGGTAATTCCGTAGCAAGCCATACCCAGACCGCCGCTGATAAAGGGAGGAAACTCCCAGCCGAACATTAATACTTTCATAAATAAAACCTCCTAATTTTTTGGTTCGCCGCAAGGGAAGTAAATAAAAAAGAATGTATTCTTTTACATTGAATTATATTATACAATCCAAATAAAGCAAATTTTTTTCTCACTTCTTTTTAATAGAATCCAAAACCCGGATTACTTCGGCCATACTCCATGCTTGCGCAATACAGCCTTTGGCTGTATGGGCCGGATTGGGAGTAAAGATTTCTGAAATATGAAATAAACCGTTTTCCTGCAGATGCGAGCTCCACAGTTCTTTAAAATGAGAGAGAAAATATGAGTTTACCTCGTTTTTATCGTCTAGCGTTTTACTGCAGGCATCATAGAAAATACCGATCAGCCACGGCCAGACCATGCCCTGATGATAAGCCGCGTCACGTTTGTTCTGATCTCCGGAGTAATCTGCTTTATAGAGGGAATTTTGAGGAGAGAGTGTACGCAGGCCATAGGGAGTAACCAGATGAAGCTTTATGGTATTTATCATTTTATTGGCTTTTTCTTTACTTATACACATAAATGGCAATCCAATGGCAAAGAGCTGGTTAGGACGAATGTGGGCTTCCACGTCATGTTCATTTCTGTACACATCTATGAGGCATTGCAGCTTCTGGCTCCAAAAAAGTCTTTCAAAATGATCTTCAAAGTTTTGTTTTGCCTTAAGGATGAGCTGTTTATGGGCCGGAGATAATTCCTCCGAAAAATCATTAAGCATAAAGCTGAGAGCGTTATACCAGAGCGCATTTATTTCTACTGCTGCACCGTGGCGCGGTGTTACGGGCACACCGTCGGCTATGGCATCCATCCACGTGAGTTGGCTGTGGGGCGTCCCCGCAGAGATGAGTCCGTTTTGTTCCACTTTCGAGATCCCTGTTTCATTGCGGATAAAACATGTTATAATTTCCGTCATTGGTTTTAACAGGTGTGCATTCACCTGGTTTTTATCCCCTGTATATTCTAGATATTTTTGCACGGCCCAGAAAAAAAGCAGCGACGTATCGATAGAGTTATACGCATGATTTTCATCAGCGGAAATTACATTAGGCAGCAGACCGTGCTTTTTATAGTTTACATATCTTTTTAGAATTGCCAAAGCAGTCTTTTTATCATTGCGACAGAGTGTCATGCCCGGCAGTGACAACATGGTATCGCGGCCCCACTCTCCGAACCAATGATAACCTGCGATAATTCCACTATGTTTTTCAGTAAGGTAATGTTCGGCATGAACTTTTAGCGAGTGAAGCGGCTCCTGGTCTTTAGCCAAGCGAGAGTATGCTTTATTAATACGCTCAAGTTCGTGAGACCATTCTGAGGTAATTGTTGATGATATTTTATCTATTGAGGCACGAATTATGATATGCTCGCCCTGTTTTAACTTTGCTTCAAAAACTCCGGGGGTAAATAAATTTTCTTTAAAATCATAACCGCGATTTTTTTCTTCAATGTATTCAAAGTTTTTCCACCAACCGGGAGAAGGGTAAAAAACGGAGCGGCGCGATGTCTGAATATAGAGAGGCGGCAGGTTGGGATAAGGATCAATTTTAAATCCATTCTCTTCAAAGAAGGTGCGCGGTCTGATCTCAGTATTTTCAGACACCAGTTCATGTATCTTTCGATAGGCAATAAAAGGAATAAACTTTAAGAGCACCGGTTTTTTAGAGGCAATGAGATCATAACGTATAAGAACGGTTGGTTGGAAGCGCGGCATGGCGATAGACTTTGTAAGCAGGAGGTCTCCCAGTTTATAACTGGTAACTGGAATATATTCCATATCAAAGCGAGTAATATATTGATGTCCGGTGGGAGAAAAAACACCGGGAAATTTATTAGTGGAAAGTCTATGTTCCTTTTTATCAAACACAAGGGTACACTCCAATTTGGAGAGCAGCAGATACGTCGCATTCAGTTTTTCCAGAGGAACTGCCAATAATCCATGATATTTGCGAGTATGACAGTCGAGGACAGAGCTTGAAGCATACGCTCCGTTACCGTTTGTGAGCAGGTACTCCTTGGTAAGTGATTGGTTAAGGTTAAGGATAAAATCACGATCAAAGGAAATCTTCACTTTTTTTCTCCTTTTTATTTAATTAAAACACTTCTTCAAGTACATAAAAATAATAAGCATCGGTACCGAATACCAGCCATTTTCCCGCGCTGATCGGTGCACTTAAAATAGCACCGCTGGTTTCCATCTCCCACATAAAGTTTCCGTTAGCTGCAGAAAGACAGATCAGGCGTGGAGGAGTGCCCTGCTCATCGCCGAGCATACCGAAATATACTCTGTCGCCTGCTACCAAGGGTGCGCTGCTCGTAGGTTGCTTTAATTTAGTTTGCCAGGCCATTTTGCCGGGATCTGCATAAAATGCCCTCACAACAGTATCGCCGCTGGTGTAAATAACCAGATTATTCCAAACAGCAGGTGCCATATAATCAAGAAGTTCAATGTTGCGATAAAAAATATCGAATGCATAAAGTTCCGTGTTTTTTTCTAAAAATGACTTTTTTATTATTTCCCAAACAGGCTGTCCCGTAAGTTTATCAAGGGCATAGTAATTATAGGTTAATTCGTAAAAACCATAGGTGCAGATCGCATAGTAAAGTTTATCACCGGAAACAGCGGGAAAGGAAAACCACATCGGATCATGGCCCTCGGTTTCAATCACCCATAAGTGGATTCTATTTTTTATATCAAATGCTCCGAAGCTGTGTGGACTTTCGATCGGCCCGGGCGCAAAGTACATCACATCATCGTCTACTTGGAAGCTGTAATAGGTCCAAACCGGATTGGGCATGGAGAACTGGAGCGTTCCGTCTAGGTTAAGAAAAAAAGAAGATCCGCCTTCACTGCAAAACACAATATAGTCCTTATATCTGGTAACAGTGGATAATACCTTGGAACCTGCGTCAAAAGACCATTTTTGCTTGCCATCCTGCAAAGCTACGGCATACACCTTGCCGTCATTGGAGCCGAAGTATACGGTATCATCATCCACATATGGTGTTGAGTTTATTTCTCCATTAGTTTTAAAAATCCAGCGCATATAACCGGTAGCAAGATCAAAGGCATAGAAATTACCGTCTACAGCTCCGAAATAAATGGTATCATCTTTTAAAAGCGGTGAATTAAATGAGGTAGCCCTTTCCTCGTTTGCCTGTATCTGTATTTTCCAGCGTACAGCCAGAGGTGGAGTAAGGTTATTGGGCGTGCTGCCCTGCCCCTGGTTATTGCGAAACATAATCCAATCAGCCTGCTGCTCACAACTCAAGCTGAAAGCAAAAGTGTATAAGATGATGATTGCATATAAAAATGAAAAAATTAAATCCCTGTTTTTTTTTACCATTTATAAAACAGACCTCGCAAACTGAACCAGCTTTTAAAAGTACTTCCCGCACTTTGCTTCGTAATATGCTGAATGATGTTTTTGTAAGCTTGTTCGACTTCGAGCCAAAGCTCTTGCGCCAGTTTTTGTTCAAGATTGTTCCGATAGCGAAGTGTTGTGTACGCATGGGCAAATTTTTTAATCTCGGGATAGTGATCGGCATATTCTTTAATTGTCTGGTGAGGCTTTTTAAGCGTGTAACCTCTGAAAGCCAGCCGCATAAGCAGTAATATATAAAGCGCGTGCAGCCCGCGGGGATCCCTCTTTCTGCTGCGGATGGTATAATAGACAATTAAATAAAAGCGGTACACATAAATGCTTATGAATATAATTATAAAAACCGCACAGATAATGATACCTATACGAAACAGAGTAAAAAGCGGATTCCCTTGGGATGCATCCTGCTGTTGATACCCGCCTTCATCATAGGGAATTACTACTTGCCAGTCGTTCGGGTCCTGACCCATAGGCGGAGGAATAGCGTATTGAGTTGTTTCTATATCTATCCAGCCATATACCGGCAAAAAAATCTGTGCCCATGAATGTCTGTGTGACGTTGTTACCAGGTAAATGTCATTTGCTGAAAAATCATTTAGAATAGCAAGCTGCTTTTTTAAAACCATCACTCCCTGTCTGTGAGCGGGGGTCTGTAATTTTTTAGATACCAAATAACCGGTAACAATCCGTGTCGGAATCCCAAGCATTCTGGCCAAAAGGGCAAAAGCATGAGAAAACTCCGTACAATCTCCGCTCAGAGTTTCAAAGAGGAAGTTTTCAATTGCCGCAACCGATGAGTCTTCGGTAAATCCGGTTTCATAGCGATAAATACGGAAGTATTGTAACAGCAGTATTATTTTGGCATAAGGCCCCGGATTTTTCCGCCTGATATCTTCCACTAACTGTTCAAGATCCTGCTTAAGCGGTTGTGCTATGTCGAGGGCCAGATAAGGTGCAAGTTCTTGCTTTTGACTCGCTGTAAATTCCGGAATCTCTAAAAGCAC
>Ga0315549_1000251_pt1 | contig 66510 bp, 64 predicted proteins | sample SalMarSW160200MG_FD_203101 | JGI IMG/M metagenome (GOLD analysis project Ga0315549, IMG submission 203101) | Salt marsh sediment microbial communities from the Plum Island Ecosystem LTER, Massachusetts, United States - Salt Marsh Sediment SW1601-200 ...
CTTTCAGGATTAGTGAAATCAGGAATAGAATACTGTTCACTATTGGTATTCTGGCTATTTATAGGTTCGGAGCAAATATCACTATTCCAGGAGTAGATGCCAGTAAGATACTGGCGCAAGTTGAAACAGGGATAATGGGAATGATGGACCTATTTACCGGTGGAGCTTTAGGTAATTTTGCTGTATTCACTCTGGGTATCATGCCCTATATAACTGCTACTATAATACTGCAGCTGCTCAGAGTAATAATTCCCAAGCTGGAGCAGTTATCGAAGGAAGGAGAAGCTGGGCAGAGGAAGGTAAATCAAATAGCAAGATATATGACTGTAGGTCTAGCACTTATCCAGGGCACTGCAATGGTCTTTTTCTTTAAAAATTATGGTGCTATTGAAAATTTTAATTTTATGAATGTTTCAATGATCATAATTACACTGGTTGCCGGTACCACTTTAATAATGTGGCTGGGTGAATTAATAAATATCCACGGAATAGGAAACGGGATCTCGCTGATAATATTTGCTAATATCGTTTCCAGAATGCCCGGCCAGTTTATAAGTCTATTTCAACTGCGGGGCACTAATTACTTCTTCCTGGCGCTTTTTGCAGTTTTTTCTATCGGTATTATTATAGCTATAATACTTGTACAGCAGGGAGAGAGAAGAATACCTGTCCAGTATGCTAAAAGAATCGTGGGGAGAAAAGTATTTGGAGGTCAGAGCACCTATATACCACTTAAAGTCAATCAATCTGGAGTGATGCCTATAATCCTTGCCATAGCGGTCGTACTTTTCCCGACAACCATTGCGCAGTTCATTCCTTATAGATGGGTCCAATCATTTGCTGATTTGTTAAGCCCGACTGTAGAAGGAAGGATTAATCCTATTTATGCTATTACTTATACTTTGCTCATCATCATATTTGCTTATTTTTATACTTATATTACTTTCAATCCGTTGGATACTGCAGACAGTCTGAGAAGGTACGGCGGATTTATACCTGGACTGAGACCAGGGAAAAACACTGCAGATTACTTAACCAATGTATTGAACAGAATCACATTACCGGGTGCCATATTTTTAGCAATAGTCGCCCTTCTTCCCGAACTATTGATTAATTACCTTGGGTTACCTTTTAGATTTGGGGGAACATCTATACTTATAGCTGTAGGTGTTGCTCTGGACACCATGAGGCAGCTTGAGTCACAGCTAACTATGAGAGATTACGAGGGGTTCCTAAAATGAACTTAGTTATACTGGGCGCTCCTGGAGCTGGTAAAGGGACTCAGGCAAAAGCGATTTCTGAGAATTTTGATATACCTCATATCTCAACTGGAGATATTCTCAGGGATGAAATAAAAAAAGGATCAGAATTAGGAAAAAAGGCGGTTAGATTTGTTGAGAGTGGAAAATTAGTCCCGGATAAGATAATAATTAAAATGATGAAGAAAATAATAGGAAATAGCAGGACTAAAGATGGATTTATAATAGATGGTTTTCCCAGGAATTTAAAACAGGCAAAAATGTTTTCAAGTGTTCTTGACCAGCTTGGGATTAAATTGGATAAGGTAATAAATATAGTGGTAGATAAAAATGAAGTTATAGAAAGACTGAGCAATAGAAGGACATGCAGTGTATGTAAAAGTATTTTTAGTGAGAACGGAAATGGACATGATGGAAGATGTCCTAAATGTGGGGGGGAATTAGTGAAAAGAAAAGATGATGATGGGGAAGTTATAAAGCGAAGGCTGGAAGTATATGAAGAAGAAACCGGGCCGTTAGCTGAATTTTATGCTGAAAAAGGGCTGCTGATAAATATTAATGGTTCCGGGACTAAAAAAGAAATAACTGAAAGGATATTAGAATCTCTATGATTATATGCAAGTCAGATGCTGAAATCAAATTGATGCATAAAGCTGGCAGTATAGTAGCCAAGGTTTTGAATAAAGTAGAAGAAGTCATAAAACCTGGTATCACAACGGATTATATAGATATAATAGCTGAAGATATTATTTTAAGTGAAAAAGCGATTCCTGCCTTTAAGGGTTATATGGGCAAGATAAGCAATAGGCCTTTTCCCAGCAGTGTGTGTACATCGGTTAACGAAGAAGTGGTTCACGGGATTCCCGGCAAGCGGGTGATAAAAGACGGAGATCTGGTCTCTGTAGACGTAGGAGTAAAAATAAATGGTTTTTATGGAGATGCCGCAAGAACTTTCATGGTTGGAAATGTAAGTAAGACTGCTGAAAGGTTATGTAATGCCACCAGAGATGCGCTTAATAAAAGTATAAAAAAGTGCATTATTGGAAACAGATTATCAGATATATCCAATGAGATTGAAAATAGAGCACTAAAGGATGGTTTTTCAGTTGTTAAGGATTTTGTCGGTCACGGAATCGGAAGAAATATGCATGAAGATCCGCAGATTTTAAATTACGGTCCTCCTGGACAGGGACCGGTTTTAAAAAAAGGAATGGTTTTGGCTATAGAGCCTATGTTTAACCAGGGAAGCAGTGATGTTGTGATACTAAGTGACCAGTGGACTGTTGTCACAAGAGATAGGAAGCTTTCCTGTCATTTTGAGGATTCAGTAGCAGTTTTAAAAGACAGCCCTTTGATATTAACCAGAATCTGATGATTGTAATAAAATGTTATAGACATACTAAAATTTTTTTGATAACCTACGTATTTGCGTTATTTTTAATTTAAAAGTATTAGAATCTGGAGGTTAGAGATCTCAAAAAAAGAAGGAATAATAGAAGCTGAAGGAACTATTTTAGAAGCACTGCCAAATGCTATGTTTAAGGTGGAGCTTGATAATGGTCATAAGATATTGGCTCATATCTCGGGAAAGATGCGTATGCATTATATTAAGATCTTGCCTGGCGATACAGTCAAAGTTGAGATATCACCTTATGACTTAAGCAGAGGAAGGATAACTTTTAGAAAAAAGTAATCGTATTCTAATTGGGAGAAGGAACGACAATGAAGGTTAAACCGTCAGTAAAGAGAATATGTAAAAGTTGTAAGGTTATAAAAAGAAAAGGTAGAGTTATTATTATTTGTAAGAACCCCCGTCATAAGCAGAGACAGGGTTAAGGAGGTTTTCAATTGGTAAGAATTTCGGGTGTTGATATTCCAAATGATAAACATATATCTATATCACTGACTTATATTTATGGTATTGGGAGATCAACAGCAGAATCAATATTAGATGCACTGAATATAAAGAAGAGCATAAAAACTAAGGATCTTAGTGAAGATGAACTGGTAAAGATAAGAGAATATATAGAAAACAAATATACTATTGAGGGGGATCTTAGAAGAGAAGTAACACAGAATATAAAAAGGCTGATCGAGATAAACTCTTATAAGGGTATCAGGCATAAGAGGAGTCTGCCCGTAAGGGGTCAAAGAACTCATACCAATGCGAGGACCAGGAAAGGCAGAAAAAGAGGTGTCGGTGTGAGGAAAAGTCAGACGTAATAAGATTTTCGGGAGGTTAATTTGGCTAAAAAAGCTACTGTAAAAAGAAGAGTAAAGAGCAAGGAAAGAAAAAATATACCACACGGGATTGCACATATTCAGTCTACTTTCAATAATACAATTGTTAATATAACTGACCTGAATGGTAACACCATTGCCTGGGGCAGTGCGGGAGGTCAGGGATTTAAAGGTTCTAGAAAAAGTACTCCTTATGCTGCGCAAAAAACCGCGACTATGGTTGCCAGAAATGCTATTGAGCATGGGGTTGCCAAGGTAGACGTCAGGGTAAAAGGTGTAGGCTCGGGAAGAGAGACTGCAGTAAGATCTCTGCAGGCAGCCGGCCTGGAGATAGGTAATATAATTGATGTAACACCAGTTCCCCATAACGGTTGCAGACCGGCTAAAAGGCGAAGGGTTTAGTGAATTTAAGACAAGGAGAAAGTATAAATGGTTGAAGCTAAAGGATCATCCTGCAAGCTGTGTAGAAGAGAAGGAGAAAAGTTATTTTTAAAAGGTCAGAGGTGTTTTTCTGATAAGTGTGCAATGGAGAAAAAACCTTACGTTCCCGGACAGAGAGCAAAAAGAAGGCTGATGGAAACCGAATATTATACCCAGCTGAGAGAAAAACAAAAAGCCAAGAGATACTATGGAGTATTAGAACGGCAGTTCAGGAATTATTACAAAAAAGCAGTAAGAAAAAAAGGAGTCACCGGAGAAGTATTGCTTCAGCTGCTGGAAACCAGACTGGATAATGTTGTTTATATTATGGGTTTTGCCACATCCAGGGCCCAGGCCAGGCAGCTTATCAGTCACGGACATATTCAGGTAAACGGTAAAAAGGTCGATAAACCTTCATATCAGTTAAAAGAGGGGCAGGAAGTAAGTGTTTCTCCGTCAAGTAAGGAAATAGTGCCCATATTGGAAGCAAAGGAGAGCGGAAGCAGTTTGACCATGCCCGCGTGGTTAGAAGTCAATTTGGATAATTTAAAGGGTAAGCTTATAAGATATCCTGAGCGGGATGAGATAAAAGTTTCTATTAACGAACAAGTAATAGTAGAGCTTTATTCTAAGTAATTTAAGTATCTTTTCTTTAGGAGGTAGAAATAAATTGCTAAAGATGCATAAACCTAATGTAAGTGTTAAGCATAAAGATGATTTTTACGGTGAATTCATAATTGAACCATTGGAAAGGGGTTTTGGCCACACTTTAGGTAATTCTATTAGGAGAGTTTTGCTTTCATCTATAGAAGGTGTGGGTATTACAAGGATAAGAGTTGAAGGAACCATGCACGAGTTTTCAACTTTAGAAGGAATGAAAGAAGATATGATAGAATTCATTGCCAATCTAAAAGGGGTCGTTTTTAAAATGGAGGGAGATGAACCAGTGCTTCTGAAACTTGATAAAAAAGGACCTGCAAGCGTAAAAGCTTCTGATATAAAACTTTCTTCTGATGTTGAAATAGTAAATCCGGATTCGTATATTTGTACCCTGACCAAAAAGGGAAAATTAAAGGCAGAGATAAGAATTGAAAAAGATAAAGGGCATAAAACAGCAGAAGAAAATTTAGTTGAAGGAGAGCCCCTGGGAGTTATACCGCTGGATACCATTTTTTCACCAGTGAGGCTGGTTCAATTTAAGGTAGAGAATACAAGAGTCGGCCAGATGACAAACTTTGACAGACTCTCTATAAATATTAAAACTAACGGCAGTGTCAAACCGGAAGATGCTTTAAGTCAGGCCTCCAAGATAGTAAATGATTATATGGCGCTTCTGATTGATCTGTCTGATAAAGAGAATAAAGACGAGCCTATATTTGAGGAAATTGAGGAAGAAGATAAAAAACAGGAATATCCTTCTATAGAAGAATTAGAGCTTTCAGTAAGGGCATATAACTGCCTTAAGAGAGAAGGTATCGATTCTGTAGAGAAATTATTGGAATATACTGAAGATGAGCTTCTTGATATTAGAAATTTTGGCCAGAAGTCTATTCAGGAAGTGAAAGACAAAGTAAGAGAACTTGGATTATCCTTTAAGCAAAGCGGCAAACAGGAGAGCTAAAATATGGTAATACCCAAAAAAGGCAGAAGATTTGGAGGAAGCAGCAGTAACCAAAAATCAATAATGAGAAATCTGGCTATTTCGTTATTTCAAAATGGGAAGATTACTACCACCATAGCGAAGGCAAAATATCTCAGGAGTTTTGTGGATAAATTAATAAATATGGCTAAAAAGGATAATCTGTCAGCTAGAAGAAACTGTATTAGACTATTAAGCAACACTGAGGCAGTACAGAAATTGTTTAATGAAATAGCTCCAGGGATGTATGAGAGATCAAGCGGCTTTACAAGAATAATCAAATATAAGAACAGAAGTGGAGATGGAGCCCAACTGGTAATAATGGAACTGGTAACAAAGTAAGTTTAAAGGATAATGTTAATTTGAAAATTATAGATTATCGGGCACAAAATCATGGATAACTATATGGCTGTGCTGGAATATGATGGGACCAATTATAACGGTTTTCAGATACAGAAGGGTGGGACTAATACCATTCAGGGCAGGCTGGAAGAAGTGTTTTCGAAGGTCTTAAAAAGGAAAGTGGATTTTAAATATGCTGGAAGAACAGATGCCGGAGTTCATGCCAAATATCAGGTACTAAATTTTAAAGAGAGCAGCAATTTAGATATTTACAGATTTCAGTGGTCTGTCAACAGTCTACTTCCTGATGATATAGTTATAAAAAAAATTGAAAAAGTAAGCCCTTGTTTCGATGCCAGAAAAAGTGCTGTTGAGAGAGAATATAGTTATTTTGTGGTAAATAAAAAATACCATAGTGTTTTTTTAAAAAAGTACAGCATCCTTGTGACCAGAGAATTGAACATCAGGTCTATGAAAAAAGCTGCAAGGATGTTTATAGGATTAAAGGATTTCGGGTCTTTTTGCAGTCCCAGTTGTCTGGAGGGTAATACCGTCAGAAAGATATTCAGATTTACGGTAGAAAAAACAAAAGAAGATCTGATTATTTTTAAAATAGCAGCAAATTCTTTTTTATATAATATGGTCAGAATTATAGCAGGGACTATACTTGAAGTAGGGTATGGAGATAGAAATCTGCAAAGTATAAGCAAAGCTCTTGTGGAAAGGGGCCGAGAATTAGCGGGTAAAATAGTTCCGGCAAAAGGTTTATTTCTTACAGGAGTAAAGTATTTTTAATAAGCGGAGGAAGTTATTGTGAGAGTAGGTCTTAAAACATTTAATTTAAAAAAGGAAGAAATTAAAAGAAAGTGGTTTTTAGTAGATGCAGAAGATAGAAACCTGGGCCGCTTATGTACCGAAATAGCTAAAATATTAAGGGGCAAAAATAAACCGACTTTTACACCGCATCTGGATTGCGGCGATTTTGTAGTGGTCATAAATGCAGATAAAGTAAAAGTAACCGGAAACAAGCTTGCAGGTAAGACTTATTACAGGCATTCTGGATATATCGGAAATTTAAAGTCTATCAGCTTGGATGAAATGATGAAAAAATCACCTGAAACTGTCATTAGAAATGCAGTGCGGGGTATGCTTCCGCATAATATTCTGGGAAGAAAAATACTAAAGAAGTTAAAAATATACAGGGGTAATAAAAATCCCCATAAGTCTCAAAAACCTGAAAAAATTGATTTATAAAAAGGAGAATTAATTTGGCTAAAGAAGTAGTTTACAGTGCAACAGGAAAAAGAAAACAGTCAGTTGCAAGGGTGAGATTATTTCCTGGAGAAGGGAAGATTTTAGTAAATTCAAAAGACTTTAAAGATTATTTTAAAAGAGAAGCTCTTGTGACTATTATAGTGGAACCTTTAAAGCTTACCAATACCGAGAATGCATATGATATTATTGCAGATCTATCAGGGGGAGGAATATCGGGACAGGCAGGGGCGCTGCGCCATGGTATTTCAAAAGCTTTATTAGAAATCAATGAAGAATACAGGCCGATACTAAAAAGGGAAGGCTTTTTGACCCGCGACTCCAGAGTTAAGGAAAGAAAAAAATATGGTCTAAAAAAAGCCAGAAAAAAACCCCAGTTTTCAAAGAGATAATGATCTTGTCTTAATGAATTATCCTTGTTTAAAAATAAATCTGAAAAAAATCTCCCATAACAGCAAAATTATTAACCTTAAATGCACCCAGTCAGGCATATCTCTGGTCGGTGTTACCAAGGGCGTATTAGGAGATATAAAAATAGCAGAAGCAATAAAAAAATCAGGGGTCAATATATTAGCAGACAGCCGGCTTGAAAATCTTAAGAAATTAAGAAGCTTTTATGGGAGGAATCAACAGCTTATAATGCTTCGGAGCCCCATGCTCAGTGAAGTCAAGGACCTGATGGAGATCTGTGATATCAGTCTGAACACACAGTTAGAAGTTATTGAAAAGATTGACAGGTTCTGCCGGGAAAAAAAGAAAAGGCACCGTATAATAGTTATGGTTGAGACAGATGACGAAAGAGAAGGCCTGCTTCCTGAAGAGGTGATAGATTTCTGCAGAACAGTGGTAAATAAATTTAAGTCAATTGAATTATACGGGCTCGGTACCAATGCAAGGTGTTATACAAATAAGGGCCCTACTCCGGATAGTTTAAAAATGCTCATAGATTTAAAAGAAAAGGTTGCCAGGGCTACTGGCAGGGTGATGCCTGTTATATCCGGCGGGAATTCAAGTATCTGGAATCTAATCGAAAAAGGGTCAGTTCCGGAAGGGATCAATCAGATAAGAGTAGGAGAGGCTATACTTCTGGGGCATAATACTGTAGATTATAAGCCGATAAAAGGAGCTTTTATGGATTCGTTTATTCTTGAAGCGGAAATAATAGAGGTAAAAAGAAAAGATAGTGGTGTATATAAGATTATTCTGGCATTAGGTCTGCAGGATGCCAGCAGCAGGAATATTTATTGCTGTGATCCTGATCTATATATCATAGGTCAGAGCAGCGATCATACTATTTTAGGTATAAAAAGAGATAAGTTAAAAAAAAGAGAAGACCGCTGTTTAATACCGGAAACCGGTGGTACAGTTACTTTTAATCTTGATTATTTCGGACTGTTATCATCCATGACCTCACCTTTCATTAAAAAGAGTTATATAAAGGGATAAGGTATAATAATATAAGATTTATTTTTTGATATTCTGGAGGATTTAAGTGTGCGGGATTGTTGCATATACCGGAAATATGAAATGTAAAGATATTTTAATAAACGGGCTTAAGCGATTGGAGTACAGGGGTTATGATTCTGCCGGTATTGCAGTAATATCAAATGGTACGGGAAGAAATACAGGTTTGACAAATCCGGAGATCGTTGTGGTAAAAGAAGCGGGGAAAATAAGGATTCTGGAAGATGAGTTAAAGAATTTAAAAATAGACGGCAACTGTGGTATTGGGCACACAAGATGGGCCACACATGGTGAACCAAATAAAGCAAATGCCCATCCACATCTTGACTGTAGTGGAAATATTGCGGTGATTCACAATGGTATAATAGAGAATTATGCTGAGCTTAGAGAAGAACTTAAAAAAGAGGGGCATAGATTCATATCAGAAACTGATACCGAAGTTTTACCTCACCTGCTGGAGAAATATAATGACAAGGATCTGCTTTCAGCAATGCAGAAACTTTTAAAGAAAATAAGAGGATCCGGGACTATTGTAGCAATTTCTGCCAGCCAGCCTAAAGAGATAATAGGAGCAAGAATAACCAGCCCTCTGGTTATAGGAGTATCAAAGAATGGTAATTTCCTTGCCTCGGATATACCTGCTGTACTGGAGTATACTAAAAATTTCATAACAATAAATGATTTTGAGACTGTAAGGCTTACCGGAGATAAGGTAGAAATCTTTGATAGGGAGGGGAAAAAAGTAAAAAGAGTCCCCTTTAGAGTCAACTGGGACATTGTCAGTGCTGAAAAGGGCGGCTATGAAGATTTTATGCTGAAGGAGATTTTTGAGCAGCCCTATGGTGTAGAAGAGACTATGAGGGGCAGGCTTATAGACGGGAAGTTGAATTTTGATGAACTTAATCTGTCAGATAAGCAGGCCAGGAGACTAAGAAAGATCCAGATCATAGCCTGCGGGACATCTTACCATGCTGCTTTGATTGGAAAGCAGGTTATAGAAAGATGGGCAAAGATTCCGGTTGAAGTAGATCTGTCCTCGGAATACAGATACAGGAGTCCGCTGGTAGAAGAGGACTGTTTGTTTATAGCTATAACCCAGTCCGGAGAGACCATTGATACGCTGGCTGCAATAAGAGAAGCAAAATCAAGAGGGGCTAAAATAGTAGCTGTTACCAATGTTGTAGGCAGTACGGTGGCCAGGGAATCCGATTCTGTAATATATACTCATGCCGGCCCGGAAATAGGCGTTTGCGCTACCAAGACTTTTACTGCTCAGATTATAGTCATGTATCTTATAGGCCTGTACTTTGCCTGGAAAAAAGGGAATATAGGTGAGAACAAATTTAAAGAAATAATCAGTGAATTGAAAATAATCCCCGATAAGATACAGGCTATACTGGATAGAGCGGATGAGTTAAAGAAAATTGCTGATAAAACCTATAAGTATACCTGTTTTTTATTTTTAGGCAGAGTTTTCGGCCTTCCGGCAGCAATGGAAGGAGCTTTAAAGCTCAAGGAGATTTCATATATTCATGCCGAAGGTTATGCTGCTGGCGAGATGAAGCATGGGCCTATAGCCCTTACAGATGAAAAGACAGTGGTAGTCGGCATAATGCCTGCAGATACTGTATACGAAAAGATCCTTAGTAATATACAGGAAGTAAAGGCAAGGAAAGCAACAATATTTTGCATAGTAACCGAAGGCGATAAAAAAACAGAAAAAACTGCTGACTATGTCTTTAAGATTCCTAAAACTCTGGAAGAACTATATGCTATCCTGACCATTATACCGGTTCAGCTGTATTCTTATTATATAGCTAAGAATCTGGGCAGAAACGTAGATCAGCCGAGAAATCTGGCAAAAAGCGTAACGGTGGAGTAAAAGGTTATGGAAATATTCGGAGTCGGGGCTGATATAATTGAAGTAGAGAGAATTAAATCTGCTATTGAAAAGAATTCGGGATTTTTAAACAGGGTTTATACTGAAAATGAAGTAAATTACTGCAGGAAAAAAAATAGAGGCAGATATCCAAGTTTTGCTGCCCGTTTTGCAGCTAAAGAGGCTGTTGCAAAGTCACTGGCTGAAGGAGTGAGCAGGAATATTTCCCTTAATGAAATTGAGCTGGTAAATACTGATACCGGAGCTCCCTATATAAAATTATACGGAAAAACTCACCTGTTCAGTAAAAAGCTTAAAATAAAAGAAATAAAGATATCGGTTTCGGCAACGGAAAGATTTGCAGTAGCCTATGCGGTGGCAATAATATAATCTGCATTTTTAGGAAATCATTTTTTTTAATAATATTATAGTAGAGGATACTTTTTGTTATAATAAACTTAAAAATATATTATAAATAAAGTTAATCAAAAGTTTAAAAGATATGATATTAAACAGAGTTCTAAAAGGAAGCAGGGTAGCTGAGATTGACAGAGAAGCTATCGGCAGCGGTATTGACTCAAAAATGCTTATGAAAAATGCAGGCGAAGGAACATCAAAAGAAATAATAAGTGATTTTGAGAACAAGAATCTAAAGAGAGCAGCACGCGGTCTGATAGTATGCGGGAGCGGCAATAACGGCGGCGATGGATTTGTTGCTGCTATGAGTCTGGCGCTCTACGGGATGAGCATATCTGTTTTTTATATATCCCCTTTGGAGAAATTGAGTCCCGACAGCATGTTTTATTTTAAAAAACTTAAGTCAATTAAGAATATCAATATATATTATTTAAATTTAGAAGATAAAGAAATTAGTTTTTTGTTTGAACAAGAGCTGGAAAAGGCAGATTTTATTTTAGATGCTTTATTTGGGACCGGTCTGCACGGCAAAAATATTTACGGGCCGGCAGAGGAAGTGATCAAGGCCATAAATTCTATTAAGCAAAAAAGTGAAAACAAAACAATTTATTCTATTGATTTACCTTCTGGAGTAGATTCCGATAATGGAAAAATCCTGGGGACAGCAGTGAAAGCAGATAAAACCATAACTATGGGTTGTAAAAAAATAGGGCTGGTAAATTACCCGGGAGCATACTTTTCAGGAGATGTTAAAGTTATAGATATTGGTATCCCGGAAGAATATTTCGCCAGGTACGAAAAGATTTTTGAACCTGATTTTCAGTGGGTATCTAAAAATATACCTACCAAGGAGCCCTGGACGTATAAACATAAAGTTGGAAGTCTGATGGTAATAGCAGGTTCATTAGGACTGACCGGAGCAGCTTCGATGACATGCATGGGAGCTCTAAGGTCAGGAGCCGGGCTTGTGACTCTGGTTTGCCCCTGGGAACTGGGCAGCATCTTTGAACAAAAATTAACAGAAGTAATCACTCATCCGGTGGAACAGACAGATGATGTCTCCATTCATATGAACAGTCTTGAAGAAATATTGAAGCTGAGTAATAGATTTGATGCTCTGGCAGTGGGGCCGGGACTTTCAAGAAATCCAAGCACTATTTGCCTCGTCAGGGAATTGTTAAGAAAGACAGAGAAGCCGGTTGTGCTGGATGCGGATGGTCTATATGCACTTTACGGGCTGAGAGATGTTGGAAGCATCGAAAATTTTGATCTGACAAATGTCATAATGACCCCCCACCCGGGTGAATTATCATCAATAATGGGCATCAATAAGATCAAATTGGAAGATAGAATAAAAATAAATCTAAAAGCTGCAAAGAAGTATAAACTAATATCCGTACTTAAAGGAGCCGGAACTATAATTTCCGATTATAAAAATACCACATTTATCAATCCTACTGGGAACTGGGGGCTGGCATCGGCTGGTACTGGAGATATACTGACCGGAATTATAGGCTCACTGCTGTGTCAGGGGATGGGACTTATGGAAAGTGCTGTATGTGGAGTATTTATTCATGGACTCGCGGCAGATATTATGGTAAAAGAAACCAGCAGAACATCACTTATAGCAACGGATCTTCTCGAGGGCATTAAGAAAGTTTTTTTAGAGATTGAGAGAATAAAATTTAAAGATGATTTAATTTAGTAAAATAGATATGATAGGAGTTTAGGATGTCAGAACTTTTGGCAAAGGATATTATGATAAAAAAAGTCATTACCATAAAAAGGGATGCTTCAGTAGACGAACTTTCGGAATTGCTGGTCAAAAATAAAATAAGCGGGGTACCTGTAGTAGATGACGGCGGTAGTCTGGTCGGAATTGCCACTGAGGGTGATCTGATCGTACAGGATGCCGATCTGCATTTTCCGAGATACTTCAAATTGCTGGATAGTATTATTTATCTTGAAAGCCTGAATAAATTCAAAAGGAACCTAAAGAAATATCTTGGAACGAAAGTGGAAGATGTAATGACCAGCAAGGTCAAGACAGCTGGTACAGATACACCGGTCAGCGAAGTCGCTAATATAATGATAAGGGACAATGTTAACAGAGTCCCTGTGCTAAACAAGAAAGGTGGTCTGGTAGGAATAATCACAAGGGCAGATATTGTAAAATCAATGATTTGAAAGTTTAGTCATATTAATGGAGTATCATTTGCAAGAAGATTATATAAAAGATAAAAGATTTGCCTGGGCCGAAATAAATCTTTCCAATCTAAGCCATAATATTGAAATAATCAAATCTTATTCCAACTCTGAAAATACCAAGATAATGGCAATAGTAAAGGCAGATGCCTACAGTCACGGTTCAGTAGAGATTTCAAAACAGGCAATAAAATGCGGGGTATATGCACTGGGGGTGGCGCTGGTTGAAGAGGGAGTAAAATTAAGGGAAGCAGGTATAGATATACCGATTTACGTCTTGGGCGAAAGTCCTGCTAAAACAGTAGCAGAGGCTGCTGAGAATGATTTGATCCTGAGTGCAAATTCTTATGAATCAGCGCAATCAATTTCAAGAGAATGTGTGAAGGACGGTATAGAAATAACGGTCAATTTAAATGTAGATACGGGGATGCACAGGATAGGAATAGGCTTTGATGATGCAGCCGATCAGATATCAAAAATTATAGCTCTTCCTAAACTGAAAATTAGTGGTATTTCTACGCATTATGCATGTGCCAGCTGCAGGGGCAGTTCATATACAGAACTGCAGTGGGATAGATTCAATGAAATAATAGATAGTATTAAGGATAAAACTGCGTTAGGCTTTTATCATTGTGCAAACAGCGCAGCTTTTTTTAGATATAAAAATATGCACCTTGATATGGTAAGGGCCGGGATTGCTATATACGGCCTGAGTCCTTATGACCGGGATTATTACGAGTGGCTTAATCCAGATGCTGTTGATGCCGTATTAAATTTGAAGCCTGTGTTTAGTCTCAAGGCAAGAGTAACGTTTATAAAAAAAGTGCCAGAAGATATGACTATTTCCTACTGTGGTACTTTTAAGACTCTAAGAGACAGCATAATTGCAACTATACCTGTGGGTTATGCTGATGGCTACTCAAGACTGCTCTCCAATAAAGCCATAGTTTTAGTTAAAGGAGAGCCTGCTCCGGTAGTAGGTAATGTTACCATGGACCAGTCTATGATTGATATTACAGATATTGTAAAAGATGATATCGTCAGTGTTGGTGATGAAGTGATATTGATTGGCGAATATAAAGGGCAGAAGATAACTGCTGAAGATATTGCCAGAATGATGGGGACTATTAATTATGAAGTAGTGTGTATGTTTAAAAACCGGATTCCGAGGATTTTTATTTAAAAAATAAATGAAGGAAGGTAATCTGCGATGTTGAAAACAGGTCGATTTAAATTAAAGATGTTTTTGATAATGTTTTTATTATTAATAATGACGGCTGTTGTCACAGCCGGCTGTGTTTGCCCCCTCTTTTCTTTTTTTGAAAGGTTGACCGGATTTGAAATTAAAGTGGGAGAAAATATCGACGAGAGTCTTCTGGCAGATGAGCTGATATACCCTGATTCAGCTGCTCTGGTACAGGTAGAAGGCAATATAGAGAAGATTGTGGAATTGATCGGACAATACGGGGTGAATTTATCCGAAAAAGAGCTTGGGGTTTTAAATGAGCTTCCGCAGGAAATAAAGGAACAGGAAGTAAAAGCTACAGTTTATTCAACTGCAGATAAAGTAATAAAAGTTTTGGATTATTATAAGGCGCTCAGTGATAAAGGATGGGATATACAGGAACCGGGGAGCGGACAGCAGGCCGGGGATTCAGGCCAGCAAAATATGCTGCTTGCCGCTAAAGATGATGTCAGGCAGGCCTTTATGCTGGTTGAGAACAATACCAATACAATGATAATCTTTATAGATTTCGATTGGGAAATGTTCTCAAATATGGGAGAGAAATAAGATCAAGTTAAGAGTATAATGATTTCAAAATTACATTTTTGGAGGTTTAGCCTGGGAGGGCATTTATTATGAGAAGAAAAATTTTAGTATTTCTGTCAGTAACAGCAATTATATTAAGTGTAGCCGCTGTAGGATGTAACAACGAAGTTGATGAAGAAATTATTTCTTTTACTGATACGGCTGTAGAAAACGTCCTGGTTTCTCTAAATGAACAGGATTTTGAAAGCTATAATAAGGATATGGATGACGAGATGCTTAAAGTAGTTACTGAAGAGTATTTTACCACATTATTCACTTATCTAAAGGATGCTATTGGAGAATACGAAAAGGACTCCAAAAGGTATATAGACTCTTATGTTCAGGGTGATATTTATGTAGTCATCTACGAGGCCGGTTATACAGAAGAGCCCGAGGATGTAATTGTGACAGGAGTAGTTTCCGTAACGGATGACGGAGTTTACCAGATTTCAGGTACATGGTTTGACTCTCCCAAGTTAAGAGAAACAGAAAATGAAGGATAGTTTTAAAGGAAATTGAACAGGTATTTTTTTAGTGTTAAAATAAAAAGAACTTTTATTAATCTCATTTATCGATCAGGGGAGGAAAGATGAAAAAAATATCTTCGTTTGCATTACTATCACTTTTGGTTATAGCACTGTCTCTGATGGGTGTTAGCTGTAATTATAATTATAGCTATGGTAGTGAAGAAGCTGTAGGAGTAGGTATAGGCATCTTTGCAGTTGTTTGTTGGATATTTTTTGCCATGATCGGGATCTTCCTGCTTGTAGTATGGATCATAACGATTGTGGACTGTGCCAGAAGAAAAAATGAAGAATTTCCCGATGGCGGTGAGAATGCTAAAACTATATGGCTGGTAGTACTACTTGTAACATGGATAGTTGGATTCTGGTGGGTAGCAGCTATCGTATATTATTTCATGGTAATGAGAAAAAAGCCGCTGAAGAGATAGTTAAAGAACTTTATAATTTATATTCAGTTTATGCATGTTAAAAATTCTTTATCCGGGTCGGCAAAGTTAGTATTTTTGCCTAAGACGACTTTTTCCTGGAAGAAAATTCGTTTATTAGATTTGAAATAGAAGGCGGGATAATTTCTTTTTGTTTTAACATGCCCATTATATTTTTAATCCCGACCCTATTTATTATATATCCGGCAATTGCTCCTAATACTGCTCCTCCAATAATGAAACCAAAATCCTTTTTATCAATACCCTTTTTTTTCTCCATCTTTAGCGGCCTCCAACCTGTATAAAACTTAAATAAGATATTTTCCTTTTTAAACATTATAACTCAATATGTGCCATTATTTCAAAAATTTACTTAAGGAAAAAGCCGGTATGGCTGTTTTAAGTGCAAATAGGTAATTTTTATTGTAGAATATAAAAACTTTAAATAGGGTGCCGAAAACTGACAAGGAAACGTCGGTTCATCAGTAATTGATAGATGAAAGATCTGATATAAGTATGCTGTTTAAAAATGAATTATTATGGTTGTTATTGATTATTGTAAATTTTGGTATTGTACTTCTTGCCTACAGGTTCTTTGGAAAAGTGGGCCTTTATGCCTGGATAGGGGTGGCAATTATAATAGCAAATATCCAGGTTTTAAAGACAGTTGAATTATTTACGCTGGTGGCGACTCTGGGTAATATAATATATGGTACTACTTTTTTAACCACAGATATACTGAGCGAGGTTTACGGTAAATCAGAAGCAAGAAAAGCAGTCTTTATAGGTTTCTTTTGCATGATCAGCATGACAGTTATAATGTGGATATGCCTGAAGTTTATTCCAGATATTTCAGATTTTGTGCAGAGCTCTCTGGAGACCATATTTGAGATTATGCCGCGTGTGGCATTGGGCAGCCTGGTTGCATATATTGTCAGTCAACTGCATGACGTCTGGGCGTTTGCATTCTGGAAAAAAATCTTCAGCAAGTCGCACCATTTATGGATAAGGAATAATCTATCCACGATGGTCAGCCAGTTGATTGACAGTGTTATATTTTGTACCATTGCATTGCTGGGCCTGTATGAGATCAGTGTGTGGCTGCAGATATTGCTTACTACTTATGTATTGAAACTAATAGTGGCGGCTGCCGACACCCCGTTTATCTACATAGCAAGGAAGATATATTATAAATATTATAAAAAAGGCGAGCTGCAATAACTCAGTCTACTTCCGGAGCGGGATAGCGGAAGTGTCCGGCTATTTTATATTCTAAAAGTACATCTACTTCACTGACTTTTTCAAATTCACTGGAGATCATTATTACCAGAGGGACTCCGTCTTCATTCTTATGAGGTGAAATAAGTCCTCCATAATGATCGCTGTCAGGATCGTCTTTATCAATCTGAAAATATACAATATCACCTGCCTGCCATATAAGGTTCCTGTTTTCATCTTCAATGTCGTATTCGACAGGCAGGATCAATGCATTGCGCTCAAAGAATCTTTCCTGGAAAAAAACATTTCTGGAGTCAATATATTTTATTGCTGTCTTTCTGCCAGTTATTGTATCTATAGGATAATCTTCTTTATGCTCAAGCATATCTTTATAGATAAGTTCCATTATATCAATGCCGCAATCGTTTAACGTGACTGAGATCACATCGGTGGATATCCATTTATTATCAGTGCTGGGATAATATGTATCTGGAAAATATTCCATTCCATACTCTATATCCTCATCAAGAAGCTCTAAGATCCTTAGAGTGATGTCTTTCTGAATATCAGTAAGGTTCAGGCTTCCCAGTTCATTAGAAGAATTTTCATCCGTTTCGGCAGCATCATCTCCCTGGGCGTCGGTATCTTCAAGAGGTACGGATTCCAACTCTTCTTTGGTAATGTCAAGGATCAGTTCGGAAATAGGGAAATCTTTTTTAGATAAAAAGAGTTTTTCAGGAAGCTTGGACGGCTCCTCCTGATAATATATTTTTAAAATCAGTAATTGAAGAAGAGCTATAAAGACTATGACATAGATTATATATTTATAGTCTATGTTTCTCCTGTATCGCTTTTTCCTTATTATTTCTGCCATGTTTAAATATATTATATTAAAAATGGAATAAAATTAAGAGATAAAACATTTTTTAAAGTGGAAAGTATACCAGAATTAGTGTAATATATTAAAAATTAAAAATTCCCGGCTTTATAAATAAAAGAGACTTAAAATTCTATTTAAAAAAGTGATTTTAAGGTTTACGCACTGATCATTTGTTATTTTGGATTACTAAAGCAGGTGATGAGTTTATTGAAGAAAAAAGGCCAATTAAAGCTTTTAGCAGGTAATGAAGCAATTGCCCGTGGCGCATATGAAGCAGGAGTCAGAGTTGCAGCTGCTTATCCTGGGACCCCTTCTACCGAGATTCTTGAAAGTATTTCACATTATAAAGAAATTTACAGTCAGTGGTCTATAAACGAAAAAGTCGCTCTGGAAGTAGCTTCCGGTGCCAGTATTGGCGGGGCAAGAACACTGGTTGCAATGAAGCATGTAGGCCTTAATGTTGCAGCGGACCCTTTTATGACCCTTGCATATACGGGTATCAATGCAGGGCTGGTCTTAGTATCGGCTGATGATCCGGGTATGTATAGTTCGCAGAACGAACAGGATAATAGATATTATTCCAGGTTTGCAAAAGTACCTATGTTAGAACCTTCGGACAGCCAGGAAGCAAGAGATTTTGTTATCAAAGCTTTTGATATCAGCGAAAGATTTGATACCCCCGTTATGCTCAGAACAACCACAAGAATTTCTCATTCTAGATCGGTAGTGCTAATGGGCAAGAGAGTCGAACATAAAGGAAGGGGATATGAAAAAGACTGCCAGAAATATGTTATGATACCGGCTTTTGGCAGGATCAGGCATAAAGCTTTACTTAAAAGATGGGATCTGCTTGTCAGGTTTTCGGAACAGAGCAGTTTGAACCGTTTATATTCTCCCAAAGCCGGAAAGAGCAAGTCCTTGAGTATCGGGATAGTTACATCCGGGATCAGTTTTCAATATGCCAGAGAAATTTTTCACCATACGCCTATATTAAAACTCGGGATCACGAATCCAATTCCCTATAAAGTTATAAATGATTTTGCCCAGGGTAAAAAGCTGCTTATTATAATCGAGGAGCTGGAGCCTTTCATACAGGAACAAATACAGCAGATGAATCTTGGAGTCAAGGTCCTGGGTAAAGAGTATTTTCCCCAATATGGGGAACTCAGTCCGGAAATATTAGAAGATTTTCACAGCCAGCTTTTTGGTACGGATCTTATCAGCAGGCATCAAGGCAAAGGAACTGATATTTATTTTGATGCCGGTAAAAACATCTCAGTCAATCCGGAGAATAAAAAGCTGTCTTCAGGCAGCATCCCACAGAGGCCTCCCGTATTATGTGCAGGATGTCCGCACCGTTCGGTTTTTTATGTTTTAAAGAAATTGAGACTAAAGGTAATGGGAGATATCGGATGCTATACTCTTTCCGTGCTGCCGCCCTTAAGTTCGCTGGACAGCTGTCTTTGTATGGGTGCCGGGATCGGACAGGCACTGGGGATGGAAAAGGCAGACCCAAAGACAAAAGGGAAAATAGTATCAGTGATCGGAGATTCAACTTTCTTCCATTCTGGCATTACTCCTCTGGTAGACAGTGTGTACAATAAAGGAAGTGGGGTAATAATAATTTTAGATAACAGGATTACTGCTATGACCGGCCATCAAGTCCATCCTGGTGTTGGAAAAACTCTTATGGGTGAAGATACAACCGAAGTCAAAGCAGAAGAAATTGCACGTGGAGCAGGGGTAAAGAATATTAAAGTGGTCGATCCTTATGAAATAGACCTATTTGAGAGAACGGTCAGAGAGGAGCTAAAAAAAGACCAGCTTTCAGTCATTATAGCCAGGAGAAAATGTGTACTTTTAGAAAAGGGCAAAACTGTAGTCAATGTTTATATCGATGAAAAAAAGTGCGAAAAATGCGGTCTATGTTTGAGATTCGGGTGTCCGGCAATTGAACTCAGGGAGGGCAGGTATTCTATTAATGAGCTTATGTGTACCGGCTGTGGGGTCTGTGTGGATATATGCAAAAAAAATGCTATAAAGATTGAATAATAATAAATGAGTTATTCTTTTATTAAGATTTTATTCTAAAATAATAAAACATTTTTTTATGAAAAACGACAATAATGTTAATAATTATAAAAAAAAGAGGCCGAAAAGCGTAAAACAGGAAAAATACTTAAAAAGGTGGAAAAAACTCCTGGAGAGCGGCAGTATTATGTCGATTTTATTTACAGGAGTCGGAGGCCAGGGAATAATTCTTACAACCACTGTTTTAGCTGAAGCTGCCCTATTGGATGGCTTTGATGTAAAGGTCTCCGAAGTACACGGGATGGCTCAGAGAGGAGGGAGTGTCGTCGGAAGTGTAAGAATAGGCAGGAAGGTCTATTCACCTATTGTAAACAGTGCAGATTTTATAGTGTCCCTGGAAAAGCTGGAAGCGGTCAGATACATTTATAAGTTAGATTCAGAAGGGTTTATAATTGTAAATGATTTTGAGATTTATCCTTCTTCAATGTATTTAGATGGTATTAAGTATCCTGAAAATATAATATCAAAATTAACTGGCTATACTTCCAATTATATGATGGTAAAAGCTACGGAGATTGCAAAAAATTTAAATGAAATAAGAGTTTCAAATACAGTTCTTTTAGGAAGCCTCTCTAATTTTATTCCTATAAAAAGAGATTCGTGGATAAGGTCCATAAAAGACAATGTTCCCAAACGCGCAGTAGAGGTAAATATAGAGGCTTTTAATGAAGGTAAAAAAATATTAAGTTAGTAAATTAAGTGCGGGGTGGAAAAATGTCCATAAAACAATTGACTGTTTTTCTGGAGAATCAGACAGGCAGGCTGGCGGAAGTATCAAAGATCTTAAAGGATCGTAATATAAACCTTCAGGGATTTTCAACCACTGAAGCAAGGGATTACGGTATACTACGGCTGGTGGTAGATGATGTTGAAAAGTCAAGACAACTGCTTAAAGAAGCGGGTTTTACAACTCATGTTGCTGATGTTATATGCGTAGAGGTAGAAGACAAACCCGGCCAGCTCTACAATATCCTTAATATTTTAGCCGATGAAGGAGTAAATATAGATTACATATATGTAATCGCGAATACAAGGATAGTTCTGAGTGTTGCAGATATCACCGAAGCAGAAAAAATCCTGCATGAAAATGGTATAAAGCTTTGCGGCTGAAAGGTCAAATAAAAAGAAGTTTTTAATAGTAAAGATTTTAAAACTGAAAGGAGGTTATATGTTAGGCTTTGCTGGTGTATCGATTTTTTTGGTTTATTTGCTATGCATATTGAGCACTTTATTTTGCATAGTCTACGGAGCGGTGATGTGGAACAAAGACAGATAGCAGAGCAGGTAAAAAAGTTTAAAATTTATAGAAAGGAGAATTAAGTGAATGTACCGTTATTTAGCGTAATTGTCATAGTATATCTTCTGATCATAGGTTTTTTAGGCTATATGGGATACAGAGGAACCAAGACTACCGGAGATTTTATGATAGCTGGCAGAAAGATACATCCTTATGTCATGGCCCTTTCATACGGTGCCACCTTTATTTCCACCTCAGCTATTGTCGGTTTTGGTGGAGCGGCGGGGGTTTTTGGAATGGGACTTTTGTGGCTTACCTTCTTAAATATTGCCGTTGGTATAGCTATAGCTTTCATATTCTTCGGGAAAAGGACAAGACAGATCGGATTAAAGCTTGAAGCACATACTTTTCCGGAATTTCTGGGCAGAAGATATGACTCAAGATTTATACAGATACTAGGCGGTGTGGTAATATTTGTTTTTATGCCCCTTTATACCGGAGTGGTACTGATCGGAGCGGCAAGATTCATTGAAAGTACATTAAATATTAATTTTGTACTGTCGCTGGCTATATTCTCTATTATTGTCGCTGCCTATGTAATTGCGGGCGGGCTTAAGGGTGTTATGTATGCCGATGCTCTACAGGGAACTATTATGTTTATAGGTATGGCGGTACTTATGGTTTTGACTTATAGGGCTCTTGGCGGTATCATGCCTGCTCATGAGGCACTAACGAATTTAGCTTCCAAAGTCCCTGAAAGCCTGACTGCAGGCGGCCATCAGGGGTGGACTACAATGCCTGCATTAGGTTCTCCATTATGGTGGAACCTGGTCTCAACCATAGTCCTGGGTGTCGGTATTGGAGTACTTGCCCAGCCCCAGCTGGTAGTAAGATTTATGACCGTCAAGAGCAACAAGGAATTAAACAGGGCAGTTTTGGTCGGCGGCATATTTATCCTGTTTATGACCGGTGTTGCATTTGTAGTAGGCGCACTTTCAAATGTCTATTTCTTCAACCAGACAGGAAATGTTGCCATAGCTGCAGCAGAAGGAAATACAGATCTGGTGATCCCCACATTTATTAATATGGCCATGCCGCCATGGTTTGTATACGTATTTATGCTGACACTTCTTGCTGCTGCCATGTCCACTATAAGCTCTCAGTTCCATGCCCTTGGAACAGCTTTTTCAAGAGATATGCTCCAGGTGGGTACTGCAGTTGCTGAAAAGCAGGAAGAAACCAAATCCAGAAAGGGCCTGCTTGTCACCAAAATAGGAGTAGTAATAGGAATTATCGTCAGTGTAGTCCTGGGCTATTATCTGCCGACAAGTATTATTGCCAGGGGTACTGCACTGTTCTTTGGCGTCTGTGCGGCAGTATTTTTACCTATGTATGTACTGGGACTTTACTGGAAGAGGACTTCAAAGGCCGGTGCTATCAGCGGGATGGTAGTAGGTCTGGCATCCAGTGTGTTCTGGATGTTCTTTGTACATGAATCAAATGCTAAAATGTTAGGATTAGTCAATCTTCTAACTGGAAAGACAACAATACTTCCATACCCATGGAGTGCGGTAGATCCAATACTTATTGCTTTACCGCTATCGTTGATTGTAACCGTTGTTGTGACTCTGTTTACCAAACCGGTTAGACAAGCAATAGTGGACAAATGTTTTAAGTAGTATAGATGTTAGATATATAAGGAAAGGAGATCATCTTATGGGTAGTATTTACTGGGAAGAAGAAGTAGAGACTCTGTCAAGAGACAAGCTTGAGCAGCTTCAGCTTGAGAGGCTGAAAAAAACTCTTATAAACGCTTATAATAATGTAGATTTCTATAAAAAGAGTTTTGATGATGCAGGGATAAATCCGGGGGATTTCAATAACCTGGATGATCTGGTAAAAATACCCTTTACTACCAAAGATGATCTCCGTAAAAATTATCCCTTCGGACTTTTTGCAAGACCAATGGATGAAGTGGTAAGGATCCATTCTTCATCCGGGACAACTGGCAATCCTACAGTTGTAGGATATACAAAAAACGATGTTTCAATGTGGGCTAACCTGATAGCAAGGGACCTGTACGGAGCCGGTGTGAGGAAAAATGATATAATCCAGAATAGTTATGGTTACGGTCTTTTCACCGGAGGATTGGGTCTTCATTACGGAGGCGAGCTTTTAGGGGCAGTAGTGATTCCAGCCTCGGGAGGTAATACCGAAAGGCAGCTGAAAATAATAACCGATTACGGCTCTACGGTAATATGCTGCACCCCTTCTTACGGCCTGTATCTTGCTGAAGTCGGAAAGGAACTGGGTATTGATTTTGAAAAGCTTCCTCTTGCTGTGGGAATAATGGGAGCCGAACCCTGGACGGAGGAAATGAGAAGTGAGATCGAGCATAGGCTTAATATCCGGGCTATTGATATCTACGGCCTCAGTGAAATAATCGGTCCGGGTGTTTCATGCGAGTGCACCTATAAAAAAGGTCTTCATGTAGCTGAAGACCATTTTATAATTGAAATAGTCGATCCAAAAACAGGAAAGAAGCTTCCACCCGGGGAGACCGGTGAAATGGTCTTCACTTCTCTTACCAAGGAAGCGCTACCTGTAATAAGGTATAGGACCAGAGACCTCTCGTACATTAATATTGATAAGTGCATATGCGGAAGAACACATGCAAGAATGGCCAAACCTGTAGGAAGAGCTGATGATATGCTTATCATAAGGGGAATAAATGTATTCCCGTCACAGATAGAAGAAGTGCTTATGAAAATCAAGGAAGTAGAGCCCCATTATCTAATTGTCGTGGACAGAAAAAAATATCTGGATACCCTTGAATTATGGATTGAAGTATCGGAAGATGTTTTTTCGGAGAAAATGAACGAACTGGAGAAATTTGAGTCATTGGTAGAACATAAACTTTACTCTGCCATTGGAATAAAAATAGACGTCAAGCTGAAAGAGCCCAAGACTATACAGAGAAGTACCGGTAAAGCCAAGAGAGTTTTGGATAAAAGGAAAGGAGAAAAACTTTAAATAATGGTTGAGAAAAAATTCTGGGATGAAGAAATTTCAACTGCGGGCAGGGATAAAATAGAATCCGTCCAGCTTAAAAGATTGAAAGAGACTTTAAAGCACGCATATAAAAATAACCAGTATTACAGGAAAAGAATAGACGATGCCGGGCTTGATCCCGATAAATTAAAAAGCGTAAAAAATATTGAAAAGCTTCCCTTTACCTCAAAAGAGGACTTAAGAGAAAATTATCCCTTTGGGCTTTTCTGTACCCCATTGAGCGAAGTAATAAGAGTGCATTCATCATCAGGGACGACCGGAAATCCAACTGTAGTCGGTTATACCAGAGAAGATATAGAAGTCTGGGCGGAAGTCCTGGCGAGGATAATGTACGATGTGGGAACAAGGAAAGAAGATGTAGTGCAGGTAAGCCATGGATTTGGCATGTTTACCGGCGGATTTGGATTTCAGTATGCAGCAGAGAAATTGGGCTCCCTGGTAGTTCCCATTTCAGGCGGTAATACAGAACGGCAGATAAAGATCATGAGTGACTTTAAATCGACCATCCTCTGCAGCACGCCTTCCTATGCTCTGTATATGTCTGAAGTCGGAGAAAGGATCGGAGCGGATTTTAAAAAATTACATTTGAAGTTAGGTTTTTTCGGAGCAGAACCCTGGTCAGAATCTATGAGGGGTGAACTTGAAGAAAGACTAAATATCACTGCTCTTGACAGCTACGGCCTGAGTGAAGTCATAGGTCCAGGAGTGTCATGCGAGTGCCTGGAGCAAAACGGCCTGCATATAAATGAGGACCATTTTTTAGCGGAAGTAATCGACCCCGGAACAGGCAGGACACTCCCTGCCGGAGAAAAAGGCGAACTGGTTTTTACTTCCCTTACCAAAAAAGCTTTTCCGGTTATAAGATACCGGACCAAAGATATATGCTGTCTTATAAAGGATAAGTGTCCCTGCGGCAAGACATTTATCAGAATGTCAAAACCTGCAGGGAGGACTGATGATATGCTGATAATAAGGGGAGTAAATGTGTTCCCATCTCAGATAGAAGAAGTTCTTATGAATGTAGAAGATCTGGAGCCCCATTATCTAATAGTCGTTGACAGGAAAAATTATATGGATAACGCAGAGGTATGGGTAGAAGTGTCTGAGAAAAATTTCCAGGAAAAGATAATGAAGCTGGAAGATTTTGAAAAAAGTATTGAAGATAAACTAAAATCGGCTATTGGTATCAGAATAAAAGCTGTCCTTAAAGAGCCCAGGACTATTGAAAGAAGCAAAGGCAAGGCTAAAAGAGTCTGGGACAAGAGGGAAAATAAAGGTTAATACAGGATAAAACCATGGGGAAATTCTTTAATGATATTACAGAAACGATAGGCCATACACCTCTGGTCAGGATCAACAGGCTAACAGCAGGAATAGATGCCACCATACTTGCAAAATTAGAATCATTTAATCCGCTTTCAAGCATCAAAGACAGGATAGGGGTTTCAATGATCAAAGATGCTGAAAGCAAAGGCCTGATAAATAAGGATACGGTCATTATAGAATCCACCAGTGGAAATACCGGTGTTGCTCTGGCATTTGTATGTGCTGCCAGGGGATATAAGCTTATTATTACCATGCCCGATACAATGAGTCTGGAAAGGCGGAAGCTTCTTAAAGTATTAGGAGCGGAACTGGTCCTGACAGATGGTTCAAAGGGAATGAAAGGAGCTGTGGAGGAAGCAGAAAAAATTCATGATAAGATCAATAACAGCTTTATTCCCCAGCAGTTTAAAAATAGTGCAAATCCTGAAATACACCGTAAAACGACAGCCGAGGAGATATGGGCCGATACCGATGGCAGTGTGGATATATTTGTTGCGGGAGTGGGTACCGGCGGGACTATTACCGGTGTAGGGGAAGTCCTCAAACAAAAAAAGCCCTCGGTTAAAATCATAGCGGTTGAGCCTGCTGAATCACCGGTTCTTTCAGGAGGCAGCCACGGACCGCACAAAATACAGGGGATCGGTGCAGGTTTCATCCCGGAAGTTTTAAATCTAAGTATAATCGATGAGATCATCAAGGTTTCCAGTAAAGACGCGGAAAGTACAGCCCGAATGATTATAAAAAAAGAAGGAATACTTACGGGTATATCAGGTGGAGCGGCAATGAAGGCTGCAATAGAAGTAGCAGAGAGAAGTGAATCAGCCGGTAAGGTCATAGTAGTGATTTTACCGGATACAGGTGAGAGATATCTTTCAGACTGGCAGGATACCTAATCATACAGCATCTGGTAAAAGTAATAATTACCCATTACTATCTTTACGTATTCCCTTGACTGTTCATAAGAAATACTTTCAATAAATTCATCAATATCCATACTGCCCCGTTTTGATATCCATTCGCTCATCTTCCCCGGGCCGCCGTTATAAGCTCCAAGGCAGTAGAACTGGTTTTGGTTAAAGTTGTCCAGCTGCTGCCTTAAGTAAAAGGTGCCCATTTTAATATTTATTTCGGGGTCTAAAAGCATGATGTCATTATAATTTTGGATTCCTAGCTGGCCGGCTATTCCTTTTCCTGTTGCAGGCATGATCTGCATCAGTCCCTGTGCTCCTGCATAAGAACCTGCAAGAGGCATAAAATGGCTTTCCTGTCTTATTACTGCCAGGGTAAAGAGAGGGTCAAGGGCATATTGATTACTGTAATTCTGTACAGTTTCTTTATAGCCATAAGGGTAATAAAGATAATATAGATAATCCATATGGGGTTTATCAAGCTCGGACTTTAACTTATTGAGATTTTTATGGATGATTTTTATTGAACCCGCATAATCTTTGGATTTTAAAAACAAAGTCGCAATCTTTAAAATACCCGAAGGGTCTTGTTCGATCTCGCTTTCTGCTGCCTCTATTTCCAGAGAGGCGCTGTTATAAAATTCCAATTGGTACAGTTCAATGGCTCTGTTTATATGATTTATCATTACATCCTGAAGATTATCTTCCTGTTCTAAAAAGGCATATATATCCGGAATAGTGTCTGCAATCTGAGAGTTTTCGGGATCCAGCCGGGTATCTATTTCTTTTATCTGGGCTTTTATATCCATTTCTGTCAACAATTCTCTGGATTTAAATGTGTAGTAGGAATATGAATTTAAATTTATTATCTTCAAGTATAAAGTTGCTGCTTTTTCATTTTCTCCCAATTTCTGAAGACACTTAGCCTCCCAGAACAATCCCTTTTCTTCCAATTGAGTACCTTTATATGAAGAGGTATAATCGGAAAAGGCAGCACCTGCAGAATCAAAATCAGCCGACCTGTACTTTATCCAGCCAAGCTCCCAGAGTGCATCAGGTAGTTTGTCTCCGCCGGGATAATCACTGTATACTTTTTGAAAGTAGCTGGCGGCTTTATTGTAGTTTTCTTTAAAAGAATATATTCTACCGGTCCTGTAAAGTGCATCATCGCAGTAATTGCTGCTGGGGAAAAGGCTTAGAAGTTCTTGGTAATAAGAAATAGCGTCGTCCGTACGGTCAAGATTAGTAAGAGCCCTTCCTAAAAAAAAGAGGCTGTCATCAGCTACCGGACCTGACGCTGACTTTTCATAGGACTGTATCAGGTAAGATCTGGCCTGGTCATAGTCGCCGAGGTTGTAGTAACACATACCTTTTTTAAACAACACTTCACTGTGCAAGCTCTGCGGCAAATCATTTATATAATCTCTCTCCAGTATTTTATCCAGTTCTTCCAGCGCGCTATCATAATAATAGCTGTTGAAAAATATCTCAGCTCTCCTGTAGATCTGTCTGGCTGTGGGGGTAAAAGGTTCGATTAAGCCCTCTTCTGCAAGTCTGTTCAGGCTGTCCCATGCAGTTTCAGAGTATTCATTAAGAGGATGATTTAACCATATTTTTTTATAGTTTTCAAAGGATTGGTCTAATTTGTCGTTCTTTTCCTGGCAGGCAGCCAGCTGAAACAGACAGTATGGTAGGTATTCCGAATCGGTAAAGGTGGAAAGGAAGTATTGGTACTCTTTTTCAGCGGTAACATGATCTTTCTTTATATAAAAGAGGTCGGCATATTCAAGGCTGGCCTTTTCTAACCAGACGCTGTCAGGATAATTTTCTATTAATCTCAAGTAATATTCTTCCGATTGTTCATATTTTTCCTGAAGCATAAGGCAATTTGCCAGGTAATAGAAAATATGATCCTGAAGCAGAAAGTAACTGTATTTGATTTTATTAAAATAATATTCAGCGATGAGATAAGATTGTTCATCAAAATATTTAATTGCTTCTTTATAATATATCCGTAATTTGGTTGTATCGGCACTGTCTATACCGATAGGGTCAGTACTAATATCCTGACTATCGGAATCATCTTTACCGGGCAGAGAGGTATCCTCTGTTTTTTTAGCATGCGTCTGAGTATCATTGGTATCCTGGCTGTCTTCATCACTGACCATTTCAGTTTCAGGTTTCTCGTTTCCGGTATCTTCTTCAGGTTTCAATCCAAGTTTTTCAAGATTTCTTTTACTGCATGACAGCATTGGTAAAGTCATTGAAATGGTAAGTATGACAGATAGTAAAAAAACAATAATTTTGAAAATCTTACCGGTCATATAATTGTTGGTCGTATTTAGAAACTAAAGAGATTTTACTCTACAATGATTTTATTGTAAATTGATCCGGTGCCCAGACTCACTCGTACTGTGCATCTGAAAATAGTATAATTATACAAGTCAGCGGTTTTAATACAGCCGCCAAATCTATTATCTGAAATTTTTAAGAGAGATGCTTAGAGCAATCTTTAAAAAGAAAAAGAAGATAGGCATAGCACTAAGCGGGGGAGCAGCAAGGGCGTTTTCCCATATCGGTGTTTTAAAGGTACTTGAAGAACTGGGTGTAGATATAGCAGCCGTATCGGGTGCAAGTATGGGTTCTGTAATCGGTGCCTTTTATTGTTCCGGGATAACGCTGGAAGAAATAGAAGCCTATGTCCGGTCAATGGACTGGAAAAGTTTTTTGCTTTTTTCTAATCTGTCATTGTCAAAAACGGGGATTATAAACTGGCGGAGGGTTGAGGAAGAGCTGAAGAAGTTTTTAGGAGATAAGACTTTTAGCGACTGCCGTATAAAATTATGCTGTGTTGCTGTAGACCTCATAAGAGGGGAAAAAGTGGTACTGTCTAAAGGTAGGCTGCTCGATGCAGTCAGGGCCTCCATCGCTATTCCGGCTTTTTTCTCTCCAGTCTGTATAAACGATTATGTTCTTGTTGATGGCGCAGTGATAGAGCCCCTACCTACTCATTCTTTGAAGAAAATGGGTGTGGATTTTATCATAGCCTCATCCATAAACAATGACACTGTAAAAGATAAACTGCCGGATTTCAAAAATAAGACAAAACAAGAAACACAAAACACAAATAGATTATCAATTCGCAACGTACTTGATACGAGTTTCAGTATCATGCAGCGCGAGATGACCCGGTATTACCTTGATATTGCAGATATAGTTATAGAACCTGAAGTAGGAGACTTTGGATTTTTTGATCTGACTCGCGGAGGTGCAATTATCCGCAGAGGAGTAGAAGCAGCCAGAAATAAGATCCCTGAGATCAAAAGAAAATTAGGTTTGTAGCAGACAAAATTAAAAAGTTGTATATTTTGTCTGCATATCTTTAAAGCTTAAAAAGATCAGTAAATACATACTGATGAAACTCTGAAAACCTTAGCCCGTCTATTACGAAAATGATATTTGTTGGAAAATAGTATTAATAAGAGAAAGGAAATCATAATGGGAAGTAAAGTAACATTAATAATTATAGGTCTGCTAGTACTGGCAATGGGTGTTCTGGGAGCTATCCCTGCTGTGGCTATGATTAGTATTGAACCACTCTGGATTGCTTTTGCCAGTATAGCCATAGGAGTTATATCGATACTTGTTGGTATAGTAGCTAAGAAATAAAATATAGAAGATTATTTTTTAATTTATAAAAGTTTTTTGCTTATAGAGACAAAGCCCCAAGGCTATTTTGGGGCTTTATATTTGATCAGCTTGTGCAGGTTTGAGATCCTGTGGTAATATTCACCCGACTTCTTTATCTCTCTTTTTAAATCAGGGGAATCAAAATCTATCGAGACAAGTCCGAATCTTCTGGTCGGGCCGTATGATAGCTCATAATTATCAAAAGTAGACCAGTGAAAGTAACCTGCGACATCAATACCCTCGTCAAGAGCTTTCTTTATATAATATAAGTGGTTATAAATATTTTCTATTCTTATTCTATCATCATTGGTACAGGTCCCATTTTCTGTGATGATTATAGGTTTTTTATATTTTTTATAAAATCTTTTGATCAGATAATAGATACCTGCAGGATAATTTTCCCACATATCGTCATGTTCTAAACCTAACTTATCCAGGACTTTCCTGCCCTTTTCTTCATATGCAGTAACCGGAAATCCTGAAATCAGTATCCTTCCGTAATAACTAAAACCTATATAATCCACTTTTCCATCCTGGGTAAACATCTCATGTACATGCTCAAACATATAATAGTCCAGGAACCATTTTAAAAATTTTTGCCATATGTTCTTTTCCCTTAGGGGTTGAGTGTACATACAGGCATGAGAAATACCAACTTTTATATGCGGGTAATGTTCTTTTATATAATCATATGCCATGCTGTGTGCCCTTTTCATATTGGATAAGACTCTTCTTCTTAAGAACGGGTTGAATCTTCTGGGGGGAAATTCTTTCATTATATACGCCATGATGGCGTATCCATTCGGCTCGTTAAAGGTGTTGATGTAATCGATGTAGTACGAGTACGCTTTTAAGATTTTTCTTAGGTAATCAAAATAAATTTCGACGGACTTTCTATTGGTCCAGCCGCCTTTTTCTGCCAGCCATAATGGATTTGAAAAATGATTTATAACCAGCATGATCTTTTTATCATTTTGCCTCAAGGTTTTAAATATCTCCATATAATGTGAGACAGCTTTATGGTCCAGAGGGCTATAGGCACTCTTTTGCAATTTTGACCAGTCCATGCTGAACCTGTAAGCATTACCCAGATATAATATATACTTAAGATCCTGCTTAAACTTGCGGTAATGGTCAATGGCTTTGTCCAGCCTGGTCCCGTCTGCACCGATGAAACCTTTCCATTCAGTATTGCCGGCTCCTTCTATCTGGAAGGCCGATGTTGACGAACCAAACATAAAAGTTTTTGGAAAATCTAATGAACCTTTTGGTGAATCCTTGTTGCTCAAATTTTCCTCTCAAATTCCAGTGAGAAATCAATGGCCGGTGCCGAATGAGTTATAAGCCCTACAGATATCATATCAACACCTGTTTTACATATCTCTTCAAGATTTTCCAGATTGACCTTTCCTGAAGCTTCAATAAGGAAGGATCTGCCTTTGTTTTCTCTTATTTTACTGACTGACTTGCTCATCTGGCCGGTATCCATATTATCAAGCATTATAATATCCGCCGCGCCGGTTATTGCTTCATCAAGCTGATAGAGATCTTTGACTTCCACTTCAATTTTTAAACCGCGGGGGATTTTTGTTCTGATTTTTTTTAGGGCATTCAATACCCCGCCGGCTGCAGCTATATGATTGTCTTTTATGATTATTCCGTCAAAAAGGCCGTATCTGTGATTACAGCCGCCGCCGCAGGTCACTGCATACTTTTCAATTTTTCTCAAGGTTGGTTTTGTTTTTCTGGTATCAAAAATTCTGACTTTATAGGGTTTGGCGATTTTAACAAATCTGCTGGTAAGAGTAGCAATGCCCGACATATGCTGTACAAAATTAAGGCAGGTTCTTTCAGCTTTTAAAATCGATAGGGTGGGACCTGAAATATTACAGATCTTATCCATATATTTAAGACTGTCCCCGTCACTTCTTAATTTTTCAATATTTATACTGCTGTCTATTTCCTCCAGCACAAAACCTGCTACATCCAGGCCGCTCAACACCGCACCGTCTGTTTCCTTACATATTATATAGGAAGATATTCTTTCGTCCGGCGGGATAAGGTTATCGGAGGTCAGATCTCCAGAACTGCCCAGATCTTCTAAAACGGCTTTTCTTATAATATCTTTTACTTCGTTTTTTGAGAGTTTATTTGCCATGTTTGATTATGCTAAGACTTCACATTTTTAAAATATACTTTATCCTGTTTCAGTATTATATGTTTTTTCCAGTTTTTATCATCTTTCTCCGGAAAGTCGTTTCTCTGATGTGTTCCCCTGCTTTCTTCTCTAAGGCTTGCAGCCTTTATTATAAGGCCGGCCACGACAAGCATATTGGCAAACTCCAGCACGTCCTTATCCGTTGTGTTATAAATATCATCACTACTCGCGTGCAGATCGACAAATTCTTTTGCTTTCTTTAAGCTATCTGCGTCTCTCAAAATACCTACTTTTCTGGTCATAATATCTCTAAAATCAGAGATCTGGTTTAAGATATCTTGCTTTTTACAGCTTGACTTGCTTACTTTACTTTTTTTTGTATCAGCCTCTCTTAAGAGGTTGTTTATCAACTGGATGGTCTTGATTTCTACACTTTTATTTTTTTGTATCAGTTTTTTTTCTATGTCCCTGTAGATTTTCCATCCATACACCAGACCCTCAATAAGAGAGTTGCTTGCCAGCCTGTTTGCTCCGTGTGCACCGGTTGAAGCCGCCTCACCACAGCAGTACAGGCCCTCTATGTTTGTCTTTCCATTATAGTCTGTTTTGATACCACCATTTAGATAATGCTGGGCCGGGGAGACCTTGATCAAATCTTTTTTAAGATCGAGGCCGTTTTCCTTTAGTTTTGAGATTATATTAGGAAAACGTATTTTAAGGTGACTTTCGGGAATGTGCCTGGCATCCAGATAAACATAATCACAATTACTTTTATCCATCACCCTTATCATTTCCTTGACCACTATATCTCTAGGGGCCAGTTCTGCCTTGGGATATTTTCCGACCATAAACCTATTTCCACGGCAGTCCTTAAGATAAGCGCCTTCACCTCTTAAGGCTTCACTTATCAGAAATAATTTTGATTCTTTTGTCTTAAATACCGTAGGATGAAACTGGATAAATTCTATGTCACTGACAGCAGCTCCCGCTCTGTATGCCATGGCAATACCGTCTCCAGTTGATATGGGAGGATTAGTAGAAATATAATATATCTGTCCGATACCGCCGCTGGCGATTACAATATTCGCAGCAGGGCGTATTTCAAGGTCTCCGGTATTTATATCCATCCCTAAGATCCCTATACATCTATTGTCGCTCACCAGTATATCCAGTACAAAATACTCCGGAAGGAAATTTATATATTTCTGGCTTTTGGAGTAAGAGACCAGTTTTTTTTCCAGTTCCTCTCCGGTAGCGTCCCCTCCGGCATGAAGGATTCTCGGATAACTGTGCCCACCTTCTGTAGTAAGACTTATCTCACCTTCGGAGATATCAAAATTAGTGCCTATTTCTATCAAGTCTTCTATCATCTTCGGGGCATTCTTTACTAATATTTCCACTGCTTTCTTATCACAGAGACCCTGCCCTGCCGCAATGGTGTCTTCATAATGGTTTTTCCAGAAATCAGGCTTCTTTATAGCTGCAGCAATACCGCCCTGAGCATACCAGGTCGTTGAATCGGCAAGAGAACTTTTAGTAAGCACTTTAATATTGTTATTTTGAGCCAGCCTCATGGCAGTAGAAAGACCTGCTATTCCGCTGCCGATAATTATACAATCGCAGTATTTATGGATTTTTTTAAAAAATGGTAGACTTATTAAATATCTTGGTAACATAATTTATTTAATAGCTATCATCCTGTCGATAGCTGATTTGGCTTTCCGTATGATTTCTTCCGGAATGTCTATTTCATATCTCTCCTCTTCCAGTGACCAGAGGATTTTTTCCAGGTTTATAAGTTTCATATCCGGGCATATTGCTTTGCCGGTTGCAGCGTAAAAGGTTTTATCGGGATTTTCTTTTTTTAATCTGTGTATTATTCCTATCTCTGTCCCGATGATAAATTTATTTTTCCTGCTGTTTTTTACATATTTTATCATTCCTTCGGTAGAAGCTACCTTGTCTGCAATGTTTATTACTTCCGGAGTGCATTCCGGGTGTACTATGACAGCAGCATCCAGATTATCCTTTTTAAGCTTTATAATATCCTTGACGTTGATCATAATATGCGTGGGACAATAACCATTCCATAATATTAGTTTTTTGTTGGTCTGCTTTTGAACGTAGCCCCCCAGGTATTTATCCGGTATGAATATTATTTTTTTATTTTTAGGGATAGATTTTACTACATTTACTGCGTTTGAGGATGTGCAGCATATGTCGCTCTCTGCTTTTACTTCAGCGGAGGAGTTTACATAGCATACTACCAATGCACCGGGATTTTCATTTTTTAACTTTTTAAGCTGTGATGCGTTTATCATATCAGCCATCGGACAGCCGCTGTTCTTATCTGGTAGCAGGACTTTCCTGTCGGGAGATATTATTTTGGCAGTCTCGGCCATGAAATGTACCCCGCAAAATATTATTATCTTATGTTTTGTCTTTGATGCTTCTATGCTTAACTGTAAAGAATCACCTACAGAGTCTGCAATATCCTGCACTTCTCCTATCTGGTAATTGTGGGCTAATATAACAGCATCTTTTTCTTTTTTTAATTTTATTATCCTGTCTATAAGATCTAAATTTGAATTCATTTCTTCTCTTTTTGTAGCTGAGATGTTTTTGTTATTTTAAAACAACATCAATAAAATTGAAATAAGTACTTTAATATCCCGGAATGTGTGAGAATATAAAACTGCGGTCATTTTTTAGATTTAAAAGATTTATTTATTTCTGTTTTAATGTTATTATTTCAAATTCTGATAAAATAAATTAAAATTTACAAAACTTTTATCACCCCGGCGGGAGTATTTTTTTGAGACTTATAATAAGCGAAAAGGAAATAGCAGCCAGAAGGATCGCCGAGATCTTATCCGGTAATGGTGTAGTGCAGGAGAAGGTATATGGAATACCGGTATATCAATTCAAGTTTAATAGTGAGGACTGCAAAGCCATAGGACTTAAAGGCCATATATTAAAAGTGGACTACCCAAAAGAGTATGCAAACTGGTTTAAAGTAGATCCGGTAGAACTTATCGATGCAAAAATAGAGAAGATCCCTATTCAGAAGAAGATAATACAGGCACTTATCAAGGTATCCAGTGAAGCAGATGAGATCATAATAGCCACGGATTATGATAGAGAAGGCGAACTTATTGGTTACGATGCCATGCAGGTGATCAAAGAAAAAAATTCTTTTATTGATGCAAAAAGAGTGAAGTTTTCTGCAATAACTCCTAAAGATATAAACCAGGCATTTTTAAAATTGGGGAAAATCGATTCTGAACTTGCTTTTGCAGGAAGGGCAAGACAGGATATCGATCTGATCTGGGGCGCAACGCTTACCCGTTTTATATCACTTGCTACTTTTCAGATAAAGGACAAATTTCTATCGGTAGGCAGGGTACAGACACCTACTCTTGCTCTTATAGTTGAAAGAGAGTCAGAAATAAGATCATTTGTGCCCGTTCCTTACTGGGTGGTAGGTGTAAAGCTTAAAACAGAATCAGGGGAAGAATTTGAGGCTGTTCATAAAAAGAAAAGATTTTTAAAAAAGGAAGATGCCCAGACTGTTTATGGTAGAATCGGTGACAGGGGGACGGTGATGGAGGTAAAGGAAAATATCAGCGATATAAAGCCTCCGACACCATTCAACACCACTGCTCTTATAATAAGTGGAAGTTCCATGGGGTTCACCGCGCCAAAGACCATAAGCATTGCCGAGAATCTGTATATGAATGGTTATATAAGCTATCCCAGAACCGATAATACGGTTTATCCTTCTTCAATAGATATAAAGGAAATTGTCAGGATGCTTGGCAGCTGTAGTGAATACAGTCAGATGTCTGAAGCAGTTCTTGCCCAGAAAAATATAGTGGCCAGCAGGGGCAGTAAGAGGTCAACAGATCATCCGCCGATATATCCTACTTCAGTGGCGGGAAAGACCAGTCTGAGCGGTGATGAATGGAAGCTGTATGATCTGATTGTAAGAAGGTTTATATGCACCCTTTTGCCGCCGGCAAAAAATAAAAATGTCACTGCATCTATTGATATAAATGGCGAGATATTTAACGCCAGCGGCTCTAAGATCATAGAAGAAAGCTGGACAAGATTTTACTCCTACTACAAACGTAAAGATGTTTTTATTCCCGAGCTTATAAAAATGCAGGTGCTTGCTGTATTGGACAGGGAACTATTAGAAAAAGAAACCAAACCGCCGGCAAGATATACTCAGGGAAAGCTGGTTGAAAAAATGGAGGAGCTGGGCCTGGGTACCAAGGCTACCCGCCACACGATCATTCAAAGCCTGATTCAAAGGGGATATGTGGGGGGAAATCCTCTTCAGCCTTCCGAGAAAGCTGTTGCTGTAGTGAAAATGTTAAAAAAGCATGCTGAGAAAATATCATCCCCTGAGATGACCTCGGAATTAGAGATGTATATGGATGGGATTGTAAGTGGAGACGAGACCAAAGAGGATGTTGTGGACAGATCGAGAAATATGCTGAGGGATATTATGGTTGTTCTCAAAAAAGAAAAGGATGAAATATCACAGGAGATCAAAAAGGGGATCAAAGAAGATCTTATAGTAGGTAAATGCCCGGCTGAAAATTGCGATGGGGAACTGATAGTCAGGATTGCCAGAAAAACTAAAAAGAGATTTATAGGCTGTAATGCTTATCCTGAATGCAAGACCACATTTTCACTTCCCCAGAAGGGCTTACTTGTAACAACCAGAGAAAAGTGCAAGCACTGTGGATACCCTATAGTAAAGATTATAAAAAAAGGCAGAAAGCCCTGGAATCTATGTATAAATCAGGATTGTCCCGGAAAAGATGAAAAGTATAGAAATTACAACTATAACAAAGGAAGTAAGGAAGCTTCTGATTGAAGCAAGTTTTAATCTTCCTGATGATATAAAAAGTGCATTAAAAGCAGCTGCCTCAAGAGAGACGAGCCCCAGAGCTAAAAAAATTCTCGACCTTATCCTGGAGAATGCAGAAATTGCTGCAAAGCAAAAACTACCCTTATGCCAGGATTGCGGATCAGTCTATGTTGATATTGATATCGGTCCAGGTATCTGTATTGAGGATAGTGGTGATTTAAATACCCGGTTGAATCAGGCAGTGGCAGATACCTACAGCAAAAATTATCTTAGAAAATCAATAGTAAATGACCCGCTGTATGAAAGAAAAAATACTTCCGATAACACTCCTGCAATAGTAAGTACCGGTTTTACCTCTGTTCCCGGTCTTCACATAAAAATCTATCTGAAGGGGGGAGGCAGCGAGAATTGTTCTTATCTCTATATGTTGAATCCATCGGCAGAAGAAGCTGAAATAATCGATCTTATTTTAAAAGTAGTCAAGAATAACGTCACCAAATGCTGTCCTCCAGTAATAATCGGCATAGGTCTCGGCGGAGGAGCCTCGGAAGTGACCGGTCTGGCAAGAAAAGCCAGTTTTGGAAATCTAAATATAAGAAATCAAGATAAGGCATACAGAACGCTGGAGAATAAGATACTAAAGGCAGTAAACAAGACGGGAATAGGACCGCAGGGCTTAGGCGGTAAGACCACTGCTTTAGCCTGTAATATAATTTATGCTCCCTGCCATATAGCTACACTGCCCATGGCCGTTTTTATGGGCTGTCACTCCTTGAGAAGAGCCGAATCAAAAATATCATCGCCGTAAATATCATAAGCCACAAACAGGGGAAAATCCTTTACCTTTATTTCATAGATAGCTTCGGCACCTAAGTCACTGTAAGCAGCGGTTTTGATCTCTTTTACTTTTGTGGAAAGATATGCGGAAATACCTCCTATGGATATCAGATAGACCGATCTGTATTTTTTCAGAAGTTCTTTTATCCTTTCACTTCTTCTGCCTTTTCCTATCATGGCTCTAAGACCTTTTTTGAGCAGCGGCTTGGTCAGATCATCCATCCTGGCGCTTGTGGTGGGGCCGATACTGCCGCTTTTTTTACCGGGAGGGGTAGGTGACGGGCCGACATAAAATATGGTATTGTCTTTCAGCTCTATAGGTATGCTCCTTCCGTTTCTGATAGCATCGGTGATCCTCCTGTGGGCTGCATCTCTGGCTCCATAGATAGTGCCGCTTAAATAAACCATATCTCCTGCTTTAAGTTTCTTAATTTTTTCCTCTGTAAGGGGTGTAGATAACCTGTGGGTATTGGTGTCCATAATAAATGTTTTTAATCTTCCCAGTCTTCCGGGTCTTCAGTATTAAAATATCTGTCTTTCTTAAAATAATTGTCATAGGAGTACAGTGGTTTTCTGGGAGTCTCATCTCTTTTGCTCCTCCTGGAGCCAAAGATTATAATCAGGATTATAAAAATTATAAACAGGCCGATGATACCGAGGATAACGATCAAAAAGTAGGTCAAAAGCTTTGTCTTTTTACCTTCTATATACATCATCTTTTCATCGCCATATTTTATATTCCAGATGATGATATTGTTATCACCTGTTATATCGCCATTGTGGTTTATTATTTTTACCGGAAATTTTACCTGGTAAGTTATATTTAATATATCACTGTCTGCTTTTACCAGGTCATTGATCCTATTGTAGTCAGAATTTAAATCTGTGGAATCAAGAAGTATATCATCTATTTTCATATCTATATAATCTTCGAAGTAATAATCGTTATAGAAAAAATGTTTCCCTACTTCCATTTTTGCATTCAGGGGATATTCAGACAGGTTGTCTATTGAGATATGGGGTAAAAACCTGATGTCTTCAAATTCTATTGTAGAATTGAAATGGGTGTACTCTCCTTCCTTAAAGGTATTGTACTCACCTTCAGGGAGGTTTTCAAAGATTTTATCAAAAAGGGACTGGTCCTGACCAAGTACTACCTCACTTTTCTGTATATATTCCGTTTTTATTGCTACATCAATAGTCCTGGTTCCGGAATAATCGGAATTTATCTCGGTAAAGATGTCGATAAGTGTCTGGTCACAGGAAGAAACAAAAGGGATCAAAAATAAAAATATAACAAGAATTATTATAATTTTCAGGCAGTTTGAGTTTAACATTTCCCTTTCATCATATTTGTAAATAATTCTAACATATTGAATATTAATATTGTAGAAGAAGTTGACGATCAATGGAATGCAGTCTGCCAAAAGCTTCCGGGTTTCTTTTGTTATAAATAAAAAATGAAACTAAAATATGGTTGTTGACGTATATTATATAATGAACGTGTTAGCATATTGGGATCAGCTGATTAAAAAGTGTTATTTAATGAGATATTGCTTTTTTAAGACTTCCTATTGCTATAATACCATAATTAATTTGGAAAGGATCAGTGGATAAGTAGTGGGTTTGTATATAGGTTATGATATAGGATCGATAAGTGTCAATAGGGCGATCATAGATGAAAAAGGAAAAATCGTAGAAGTCCTTCCTTACGCAAGACATCTTGGTGAACCAACAAAATTAGTAAAGAAAGATATTAAATCAATATTCGAAAATGATAATAAGAATGATATAGCAGGTTTTGGTTTTACCGGCTCGGGAGGAAAGGAGTTTGCATCTCTTCTTGATGCTGGTTTTACCAATGAAATAGAAGCTATAGTGACTGCTGTGAAATTTTTAGACCCTGATGTAAAGACTGTGGTGGAGATCGGGGGACAGGATTCAAAATTCATAGACCTTGCATTTGGTGATTATGCCATGAACGAGTTATGCGCAGCAGGCACGGGTGCTTTTCTCGACCAACAGGCTTCCAGATTTGGCTTGACTATAGAAGAATTTGTTCGGCTGGCGCTGAAGTCAAAAACACCTTCTACTATTGCCGGCAGGTGCAGTGTCTTTGCCAAATCTGATATGATCCATCTGCAGCAGGAGGCGGCAAGTGATGAAGATATAATACTTGGCTTATGTTACGCTATGGCCAGGAGTTTTAAATCAGGGATTGCCAAGGGCAAGAAATTTATGCCGCCTATAATATTCTGCGGAGGAGTTTCTTTTAACAAAGCTATGATCAAGGCTTTTGAGGATGTACTGGGAGAGAAAATAAGGGTACCTAAACATAGAGCGTCTATAGGAGCCATAGGCACTGCGTTGAGTTTAAACTCAAAGAAGATGTCAAAGGATTTAAATGTTGACACTATAGTAGATAGGCTTGATGAACATATTAAAAATTTTAAATATAAAAGAGAGACATTTGCTCCTCTGGCTCTGGACAAATCCGATCTCCGGCCCCCAAAAACTTATCAATATATTTTCGGCGGCAAAAAAGTTGATGCCTACATCGGTATAGATGTAGGGTCAATAAGCACCAATGTTGTGGCTATAGATAAGGATAAAAAGCTGATCGAAAAATGTTATCTCCGGACATCAGGGAGGCCCATAGAAGCAGTAAGGAAAGGTATAGATATAATCAACAAAAAAGTTGGAGATAAGATCAATGTCAGAGGAGCATGTACCACAGGTTCCGGGAGATACCTCACAGGGGATTTTGTCGGTGCTGATATGGTAATAAATGAGATAACTGCTCAGGCAACGGCAGCAGCTGATATTGACAGCTCGGTTGATACTATTTTTGAGATCGGCGGTCAGGATTCAAAATTTATATCCCTGGAAGGCGGCGTGGTAGTTGATTTTGAGATGAACAAAGTCTGTGCCGCAGGGACCGGTTCTTTCCTGGAGGAACAGGCTGAGAGATTTAATATAAAAATAGAAGAATTCGGCGATATAGCACTGAGAGCGAAGAACCCTTTAAATCTTGGAGAGCGCTGCACGGTTTTTATGGAGACCAATGTTTATTCCCATTATCAAAAAGGCGCAAGCATCGAGGATGTTCTGGCCGGCCTTGCTTATTCTATTGCCATGAATTATATCAACCGGGTGGTGGGAAGAAAAAAGATTGGCAGTAAGATTTTTTTCCAGGGTGCGGTGGCTTTTAATAGATCAGTAATAGCTGCCTTTAAAAATTATCTGGGCAAGGAAGTAATCGTACCTGAAAATAATGAAGTGACCGGAGCGATAGGGGCAGCGATAAGAGTACTTAAAAGTACTCCTAAAAAAACAAAGTTCAGGGGATTTAAAAATATATCAGAGGTAAGTTACTCTCAAAGCTCTTTTGAGTGCAAGGGTTGTTCAAATAGATGCGATATTAAGAAAATTTCTATTAAGGGCAGGTCTCCGTTATTTTATGGCGGAAGATGCGAAAGATATGAGAAAAGGGATTCTGTGACCAGCGAGATCCCTGACTATTTTGCCGAGCGGGAAAATCTTCTTTTAAATTGTTATAAGGGTAAGAAAAACAAGGGAGCAAAAAAGGTCGGTATACCTTATTCTATGCTTACTCATGAATTTTATCCCTTCTGGAACGCATTCTTTACCGAGCTGGGTTTTGATTTTATCCTATCGGATAAGACTAATAAGAAGATAATCAATGATGGAGTCCAGAGCGCGGTAGCGGAAACATGTTTTCCTATGAAGACCACGCTGGGACATGTTAAAAACCTTTTGGAAAAAGGAGTAGATTACCTGTTTTTGCCCACGACCAGGGATATGCCTACCAAGGAAAAAAATATTAAAGGTGACAGGACCGGAAGTTATCCCTGTCCTTTTATCCAGGGCACCTGGTCGATTGTAAAGTCTGCCGTAGATACAGGAGATGTAAAGGTGCTCACACCTATTGTTAATTTCAGCTTTAAGGAATATGCAAAGGAGAAGCAGTTGACCAGGCTGGGAAAAGACCTGGGGAAGGATAGGAGATCGATAAAAAGGGCAATAAACGAGGCTTATTCTGCCCAGAATAAATTTTATTCATCGGTTAAGAAAAGAGGGAAAGAAATACTTAAAAACCTGAAAGATGATGAAATGGCAATGGTCATAGTCAGTAGATCATATAATAGCTGTGACAGGGCTATAAGCATGGATGTTCCAAAGAAATTAAGAGAACTTGGTTTTAAAGTGATCCCACTCGATTATCTGCCTGTCGACTCAGTGGACCTTTCAGAAGAATGGCCAAATCTGTACTGGGAATTTGGGGATAGGATCATGAGCGCAGCGCAGTTGATCAATAAGGACAGCAGGCTGTACCCGGTTTATATTACTAATTTTGGCTGTGGTCCTGACTCTTTTATTCTTCAATATTTTGAGAGGGAAATGAACAAGCCGTTTTTAAAACTGGAAGTAGATGAACACTCCGCTGGTGCAGGAGTAATAACCAGATGTGAAGCGTTTATAGATTCATTGAACAATATAAGGCATAAAAAAGATATTAGATCAGATCATATAAAGCCCAGCAAAAAGGATGTCGTTTTTAAGAAAAACCAGGGAAGGGTCATATATATACCCTATATGGGTGATGGTGCCGTGGTCCTTAAGTCGGCATTCAAGTCTGTTGGAATTGAAGCAGAGATGCTTTATTCAGATGATGAGACACTTGAACTGGGAAGAAAATATACCATGGGAAAGGAATGTTATCCTTTTATCATAACCACCGGCGATATTATTAAAACACTAAGACATAACGACCCCAAAAAGGTAGCCTTCCTGATGCCCCAGACCTACGGGCCCTGCCGCTTTGGTCAGTATAATAAAATGCAGAAAATAATAATAAAAGAATTGGGGTATGATGATGTGCCTATTATTGCTCCCGGTGCTCCGGAAGTCGGTCAATTCTACCGTGAATATGATATGCAGGGGCTAAAAGGGGTTTCAATGCTGGTGAAAGCCATGTTTGGTATTTTTACTGTAGATTATCTTAATAAAATGCTGAGGCAGACAAGACCTTATGAATTAGAAAAAGGGAAGGCAGATAAGATTTACAATCAATATATAGAAGACGTGTGTCAGTGTGTAGAAAATGATCTACTTATAGTGACGCTTAACAGAATGGTCAAAATTTTAAAAAATGCCAGGGAAGGTTTTGAGAATATACCAGTAAGTAAGACAGACAAGCCACTGGTTGGTATAGTGGGTGAGATATTTGTCAGGAATCACCCTTACAGCAACAATGAGATCATAAAAAAAGTTGAAGAACAGGGAGGAGAAGTAGAGTTTCCTTCATTTGGAGAATGGCCCTATCATACTACTGCTACCAGGAGGTTGGATATTTTAACCAAGCAGACCGACCTGTATTATAAGATCATAAGATCATTTAGTATCAATGGTAATAAGGCAGGAAACGGCAATATTCATGGAAAGTTAGCTGAACTTACAGGCGATTTTACAAGGGGAATAGGATTCTATATAGCAAATAGGATTCTAAATAGATATTTGGAACACTGTCATCATAGATTGGAAAAACCCTTGAAAGGTTTCTTGCGGGAAGATAAGGAAACTGACATTTATAAGATCTGGGACAATGCCGAACCTTATATAATCAAATGGTTTGGGGAGTCGGCCTTAAGCATCGGCAAATCAGTTCACTGGATTGAAAAAGGCGCCCATGGGATTATAAATGTGCTGCCCTTTACATGTATCCCCGGGAATCTTGTTAGTGCCGTTTCAAAGAGGATCAGAGAAAAGTATAAAATACCCTGGCTGAATATCGCATTTGATGGCCTGGAACAGGGTACTACTGAGACCCGTCTGGAGGCATTTATGTATCAGGCCAGGGAATATATGAAAAACAAAAAATAAGAAGTCCGGATCTTCGAGTCCTATTTAATCCCATACCGCTTATCAGGTCAAAATATTTTACATTCAGTTTTAAAATTTCTTTTATTAAGATATTATTAAATATATTTTATTAAAAGAAAGATAAATTGAGCTATGAAAAAAAGTCTTTTTATAACATTTGAAGGTCTTGACGGCTCGGGAAAGACCACCCAGATAAAGCTTCTTTATGATTACTTAAAGGAAAAAGGTCTTGATGTCGTTACCGCTGTTGAACCAGGCGGTACAGCGATAGGCAGAAAGATCAGAAAGATCCTTCTGGACAAATATAATCATGAGATGTCTTATAAAGCTGAGACCTTTCTTTTCCTTGCTTCCAGGGCGGAACTTGTATCAAAGGTAATATCACCGGCTTTAAGTAAAGGCAGGACTGTGATATGCGACAGATTTTTTGATTCAACAATAGTATATCAGGGCATAGCCAGGGGCCTGGGCGTAGATAAGATTTTAGATATGAGTCTCTGGGCTACCGGCGGGATAGTGCCGGATATAACTTTTTTACTGTCGATCAAGGCAGATAAAGGCAAAAAAAGGATGGACAGCGCAAGTAAAAAAAGAGACCGGATGGAACTTGAAAAAGATAACTTCAGGAAAAAAGTTTACCAGGGTTATCTAAACATTGCCGGAAAATACAAAGACAGGTTCGTGGTAATTGACGGTGAAAAGAAAATAGAAGATATATTTGAAGAAGTAAAAAGAAGAGTGGAACAGTATTTATGAGATAAAAAATGAAATTGTTTGAAAATATAGATTTTTTGACCAAGGACAGTATCAACCAGTCAAATATAAAATTGCTTTCGGGAATGATAGAAAAGGGCAACGTTTCGCATGCATATCTTTTCAGCGGAAATAATATGAAGCTCCTGGCCAGGCTGGCACTGATATTTGCCGCTTCCATCAATTGTCCTGACAGAGGATGCGGGGATTGTATCATATGCAGGAATACCCTCAGCGGTGTTTACCCCAATGTTTTGATTGTAGAGCCGGAGGGGAGGATTTTAATAATAGAAGAAATAGCTAAACTTCAGAGATTTATGAACCTGACCTCATACAACCCCGGTAAAAAGATATGTATTATCAAGGAATCTGAGTTCATGAATTCGGCTGCGGCCAACAGGCTTCTCAAGACCCTGGAAGACCCTCCTGATGAAGACAGTATTTTTATACTGCTTACGGAAGACATCTCAATGCTGCTGCCCACGGTAGTCTCAAGATGCCTGGTCTACAGCTGGAATTTCAAATTTATTGAGGAGTCGCCGGAAAGGGCCGATTTTGAGATCATTGAGAAGTATCTGGATGAAGGAATAAAAAATATAATAATGCAGAAAGAAGATGCAGGCCAGCCTTATACGGCTTCTCTTGATCTGACTTTAAAATTGGTTGAAATACTTAAAAAAGTAGAAGCTGCCGTTAAAGCGGACCAGGAAAAGGAAATCAGTGAAATAAAGAGAAGCGATTTTGACAGGGGTGACATCAACAGATATATTGAGATTTTGAAATTAAGGAACAGGAGAAAGATCAGTAAATTTCATAATTTGGGTATGAGTAGAGTTTTTGATATAATATCTGCCTGGCTTGAAGACATTCTGGCAGTAAAGCTGGGAGCGATAGAGAAGACAATGAATTTCTCAAAGAATTATTCTTTTATAAGCGGTAAGAATAAAAATGTAAAAACAGATAGAATTTTTAAATTGATAAAGGTCATTGAAGGAAATAAAAATTATCTTAGCTATTCTGTCAACTCTGAGCTGGCTCTGGATAATATTTTCCTTCAACTTCAGAATATATACGGATAAGAGGTGTATCCAATGTCTACAATTGTTGGAATATTGTTTAGGGGAAATAATATGGTGCATTATTATGATCCTGCCGGGATCACTATGGCTGTGGGAGATAAAGTCATATGCCATATAGATGAAGGCAAGGAGATGGGAGAAGTAGTAGTGCATCCTATTGATATAAGCGAAAGTGATATCACCACTCCCTTGAACAGGGTTATAAGGAAAGCTACATATTATGATCTTTCGGTCGATGAAATAAATAAGAAAAAGGAAGATAAGGGATTCAAGAAATTTAATCAGCTTGCCAGGAAGTATAAACTTAAAATGAAGCTGGTAAATGTTCATGTGATGTTTGATAAGAGTAAGATGATATTTTACTTTACCTCGGAAAAAAGGGTGGACTTCAGGGAAATGGTAAAGGAACTTGCCACATATTTTAAAATCAGGATAGAACTCAGGCAGATCGGGGTCAGAGATGAGGCAAAAATGGTTGGAGGATTGGGCCCTTGCGGGATGAATCTATGCTGTAAAAGTTTTTTGACTGATTTTGAATCAATCTCAATAAAAATGGCCAAGGATCAGAATCTTCCATTGAATCCTTTTAAGATATCAGGAATATGCGGGAGACTTATGTGCTGTCTAAAGTATGAGTATGATTCATATAAAAAATTTATTGATAAGGCACCAGATTTAGGTATAAAGGTCAAATGCAGTCACGGCTCCGGCGGGGTCTGCGGTTATGAACCCTTAAAGGAGTCTATAATTGTAGAATTTGACAATGATAGCAGGAAATCTGTCCCGCTTTCAGAAGTCGAAGTCACAAAGGAAAGGTTTGAGATAAAGCAGGACGCCGGCAGTATTACTAAAACAGCAGACAGCAGCAAAGAAAAGAAGCAGCAGAAGCAGAAGAAAAAGAAGAAAGCTTAAGCTGCCCTATTTTAAATCGACCAGCCGATGTAGCTCAACTGGTAGAGCAGCTCATTCGTAATGAGCAGGTTACCGGTTCAAGTCCGGTCGTCGGCTCCAGCGAAAGGAAAACTATTGGTAATAAATGAACTTAAAGAAAAGGTATACGGCTATGTTAACAGCTTAAAGGGAGTCAAGGCGGAGGATCTTGAGAATCTGACTATTGAAGAGCCCAAAAATAAAAAATTTGGGGATCTTTCGACTAATGCTGCCATGGTACTGGCGCCGGTACTGAAAAAAAATCCGATGGATATTGCCGAAAAGTTTAAAGCTGAAGTCATTTCCGGCTGGGACCAGGTAGAGGACATAAATATAGTAAAGCCGGGATTTATTAATTTTAATTTAAAGGAAAAGTTCATAAAAAAAGCCCTTGCAGAAATTATAAAAAAAGGTGAAAAATACGGATTCAATAACAGCGGCAGGGGGAAAAGTATCCATTTTGACTATGTAAGCTCCAATCCGACAGGCGATCTTCATATAGGGCACGGAAGATGGGGGGCGCTGGGTGACAGTCTGGCAAATGTTTATTCTGCAAACGGTTATAAGGTATTCAGGGAATATTACGTTAATGACTACGGGAGCCAGGCCGAAAAATTTGCCAGTTGTGCCAGGTGTATTTATTTGAGGCATTTTGGCAGGAATGTAGGGTACCCTGAAGACGGATATCCCGAGGAAGTAGTGTCCATAGCTGCTGAGAGGTTGATAAATAGGTTTGGTGATAGATTTATAGTAGTAAAAGACGGTAAAAAAGATATAAAGGCAGGTCCTTTTAAAAAAGAAGTCATAAGAATAATGGTGTCTTATATCGGCGAAACTTTGTCTTTGATGGGTGTAGAGTATGACCGCTGGTTTTATGAAAGCTGCCTGTATAAAGATTCAAACTTTGAAAGGCTGATCTCCGACCTAAAAGAAAAAGATACGGTTTATAAAAAGGACGGAGCATTATGGTTTAAGGCTTCCAAGTATGTAGATGACAAAGACAGGGTAGTGGTGAGAAAAGACGGGAATCCCACTTACTTTGCTTCCGATATACTATATATGATAGATAAAATAAAGAGGGGTTTTGACCGGCTTTTCTATATCCTGGGTGCAGACCATCACGGTTATGTCGACCGGTTAATGGCAATTGGAAAATTATTCGGCTTAAAAGATGACAGGATAGTGGTGATAATCGGGCAGATGGTAAAATTAACTGATAAGGGAAGGTCATTAAAGATGTCCAGGAGGAAAGGCATGCTTTACCCTTTAAGGGACTTGATTAAAGAAGTAGGGAAAGATGCAGTAAGGTACTTTTTCAGTATGAATTCTTTTGATACGCCCATGGAATTTGACGTGGATCTTGCCAGGCAGAAAACAAACCAGAACCCGGTCTATTACGTCCAGTATGCCCATGCCAGGATTGAAAGTATTATTAAAAACATAAGGGAGAAAAGCCCGGGTAATCTGGATGTAGATAAGTATGATCTCAATGCTGCCGATGCGTCAAAGATAAAGTTTAAAAATAAAGATGAAAAGCAGCTGGCAAAGACCATGATATTGTATCCTGATTTGATTTACAACAGCTGCAGGAACAATGCTCCGCATCTTATGACACAATATTTATACCGTCTGGCGTCAGAATTTCATTATTTTTATAATAATCACAGGGTAATAAATGAGGAAAAAGATGGAGCAGCAGTAGACCTCGACAGGTTCATCTTGATCCTGCTGGTAAGAAGTGTGCTTAAGAATGCCTTGAAGATTCTTAATATTGATGCTCCGGAAAAGATGTAAAAAAGTCTGGATTTATATTTGATTAATCATATAATCTTGTTACAGTAATCAAACTTTAAATACTGGGGAAGGATAAAAAAATGTTACTGCCGGTCACTTCAGAGGTAAATGAAAAGGGACACCTGGTCATAGGCGGAGTCGATGTCCTTGAGCTAAAAGAAAAATACGGTACGCCGTTGTATATTTTGGATATTGCCACCATTAAAAACCAGTGCCGGAGCTACAGGGAAAGTTTTAATTTACCTGATCTGGAAACTGAGATAATTTACGCTGCCAAGGCATTTACATGCACAGCTATGTGCCAGCTTATGGATAGATTAGGTCTGGGTCTGGACGTATGGACCGGTGGAGAGCTTTTTATTGTACTAAACAGCGGTTTTCCTGCTGGTGAGATATATTTTCATGGTGCCAACAAGTCCCGCAGTGAGATCGAATACGGGCTTGATAGCAAGGTGGGCTACTTTATGGTGGACAATACTAGTGAACTTGAGTCACTGGAAGAGTCATGCAGAAAGAAAAATATAAAGCAGAAAATGATGTTGAGGATAAATCCCGGGGTCGATGCCCATACCCATAAATATATACAGACCGGGTCGATAGGCTCAAAATTCGGACTTGGCCTGGACAATGGCGCAGCCTTTGAAGCGGTAGAAAAAGCAGGCAGGAGCGCACATCTGGAACTTATGGGGATACATGCCCATATAGGTTCACAGATATTTAATCTGTCCTGTTATGACAAGTTAATAGAAATAATGCTTAAGTTTTTAAAAGAAGTCAAAGAAAAGCTGAGAGTGTCAATAACCAGGGTAAATATAGGCGGAGGACTGGGAGTAAATTATTTACCTGAAGACAAGGCCCCAGGCATAGTGGATCTGGCTAAGATAGTCTATGATGCAGCCAGAAAATACCAAAAGAAATTTGGAGTAAAACTGGATGGGCTGTATCTGGAGCCGGGAAGGTCCGTTATTGGAAATGCAGTAGTTACACTGTACGAAGTCGGAGTAGTCAAGGAAATAAAGGGAGTAAAAAATTATATTTTAATAGACGGAGGCATGTCTGATAATATTAGACCTATGCTGTATCAGGCAAAATATAATGCCCATCTGGCAAACAGGATGAATGACAGCCAGAACACTGATCAAAGTAAGATGAAATATTATTCCATAGTGGGAAAGCACTGTGAGAGCGGGGATGTGATAATAGACCGTATAAAATTGCCGCCTGTATCAAGCGGGGATTTTATAGCGGTATCGACCACCGGCGCTTACGGATATTCTATGGCAAATAATTACAACAGTCAGCCAAAAAATGCAGTTGTCGCAGTTGAAGACGGAAAGAGCTGGATTTGGATAAAGAGGCAGACTTATAAAGACTTAGTGATTGGAGATGTAAAATTATATGAAAGTGGAAAATAAAAATATTAGCGATATAAATATAGGAATAATCGGCTTCGGTTATATTGCAAGCGGTGTTTTTTCCCTTATAAAAGAACAGAAAGATTATCTTGCCAAGAAGATAAAGAAGAACCTTAATATCAAAAGGATTGCAGAAAAGGATCTAAAGAAGATAAAGGCTTCTTCCTTAAAAGGGATAAAAGGTATAGAAGTAAGCGGTAATGCCGACGATATCATAAAAGATGATGACATCGATATAGTAGTAGAGCTTATCGGAGGAATAGACCCTGCCTATGATTATATTTACAGGGCACTAAGTTCCGGAAAGTATGTAGTGACTGCCAATAAGGACCTTATTGCCAATAAGGGAGGGGACTTACTGGCGGAAGCGGAAAAAAATAATGTAGATATACTTTTTGAGGCAAGTGTAGGCGGCGGCATACCCATCATAGGACCGCTGAAATCCTCTCTGGCTTCAAACAATATAAGTAAGATCGTGGGGATAGTAAACGGAACCACCAATTATATCCTTACTCAAATGGAAAAGGCTGGTCTATCATTTGAGGATGCGCTGGCTGAAGCCCAGGAATTAGGCTATGCAGAAAAGGTCAATCCCTCGGCAGATATCGAGGGCTATGATGCAGCATGCAAACTGGCCATATTAAGCTCTATAGCTTTTAACTCGCGGGTCAAACAGAGCGATGTATATAAAGAAGGAATAGCAGATATCTCATCTGATGATATAGCAAATGCGCTGGATATGGGCTACAGGATAAAACTTCTGGCGGTAGGAATAGAAGAAGATGGGAAAATAAGCGCGAGAGTCCATCCTGCCCTGATACCAATAAACCACATACTTGCGTCAATTGAAGATACATTCAATGCAGTTTATGTATACGGTAATTATATAGATGAGATAATGAGTTACGGCAGGGGCGCCGGGGACAGACCCACGGCGAGCTCGGTTGTAGGAGATATAATAAAGATTGCCAGGAATTTTGACCGTAAAAAGAAGGGTGTCATCTACGGGTGTACCTGTTTTGAAAATAAGAAGTTTATATCCATTGATGATACCATAAGCAAGTTCTATATACTTATGGATGTAATAGACAAGCCTGGTGTCCTGGCCTCTATAGCAGAGGTGTTCGGCAAAAACATGGTAAGCATCAATTCAATGGTCCAGAAACAGGCGGACATGGAAAAGAGAGCCAGAATTATATTCATCACCCATAAAGTAGTCAACAGGAATTTATATAAATCAATAAGCCAGATATCAAAGCTTGAAGTGGTAAATAAGGTCTTAAGTGTTATCAGGGTGGAAGATTTAGATTAACTGCGATGTCAAAACTATTCTATAAAAGTACCAGAGGAGCCGAAAGCCGGCTGACATCCTCTAAAGCAATAATAAAGGGTATTGCTCCGGACGGGGGCCTTTATATTCCTGAGGCCATCCCGCAGATCGAGCGCCCCCTGAGCAGCCTTTCTGATATGGATTACCGCCAGCTTGCGCTGTACATAATAGGCAAGTTTTTTAATGATTTTTCCTCCGGCGAGCTTAAAGACTGCATCAGCAAAGCTTATGATGAAAAGTTTGACAGTCCCCTGATCGCACCGCTGGTGGAGAAGAACGGTGTCTTTTTCCTGGAGCTTTTTCACGGACCGACGCTGGCATTCAAGGATCTTGCCTTATCCATACTGCCGCATCTTTTAAGGACGGCAGTTAAGAAAAACGGACTAAGCAAGGAAGTAGTCATTCTGGTAGCTACATCTGGCGATACAGGCAAGGCAGCACTGGAAGGATTTGCAGGTGTTGAAGGTACCAAAATAATTGTCTTCTATCCCAGGGATGGAGTAAGCATAATACAAAAAAGGCATATGACCACCCAGGCAGGAGACAATACCTATGCTGTTGCTGTTGAAGGTAATTTTGATGATGCCCAGAGGGGAGTAAAGCAGATCTTTTCCGACAGTAAGGTCAATGAGGCTTTAAACAGCAGGGGATATATATTTTCTTCGGCAAACTCTATTAATATAGGAAGGCTGATACCCCAGATAGTATATTATGTCTACGCCTATCTTGGTCTACTAAAATCAGAAAAAATCGGCAAAAAGGAAAAGATAAATGTAGTAGTTCCCACCGGCAATTTTGGAAATATTCTGGCGGCCTACTATGCTAAAAAGATGGGACTGCCGATAGATAAGCTGATATGCGCTTCCAATGAGAATAATGTGCTTTACCACTTTATAAAAACAGGGGTATACAACAGGAAGAGAAAACTTGTTGTCACCAGTTCGCCTTCTATGGATATTCTTGTTTCAAGCAACCTGGAGCGCCTGCTCTATGATATCTCAGGCAGTGACCCGGAAAAGGTAAATACTCTTATAAGCGACCTTAATAAAAAAGGAGAATTTAAGATAGACAGTGATATGAAAGACAGGATGTCTGACTTCTACGGAGAGTTTGCCACGGATAAGGAAACCTTTGAGACTATAAAATATGTCTTTAAAGACCTAAACTACCTTATAGATCCCCATACTGCGGTGGGATATAATGTATACCGCAAGTATGTAAGGGAAAGTGGAGACAGGTCAAAGACGGTAATAGTCTCTACTGCAAGCCCTTTTAAGTTTCCAGGCAGTGTATCAAGAGCCATAGATAAAAAGTATGCCGGAGTAGACGAGTTTTCTCTTCTTGAGACGCTGGCAGACATTTCAGGTCAGAAGATACCTGAAGCAATAAAGGATATAGCAAAGAGGAAGATCCTTCACATTAAAGTATGCAAGCCCGGCCAGATGAAAGATGTAATATGGGATATTCTTGGAATATAGAAAGAATTTAAGGTGAATATCATGAAATATATAATAATAGTCATAGACGGTATGGCAGATTACAGGATAAGCAAACTGGGCAGAAAAACCCCACTGCAGTTTGCTAAAACACCGACTTTAGATAGTATTGCCAGGGACAGCGAAATGGGAACAGCCAGAACTGTTCCCGAAGGAATGGCGCCCGGAAGCGATGTTGCAAATCTTTCGGTTTTAGGATATGACCCCCAAAAATACCATACAGGCCGCGCTCCGCTTGAGGCTGCGAGCATGGGAATCAATCTGCTGGATGAAGATGTAGCATTCAGATGCAATCTGGTCACATTATCCAAAGAATATAATTATACCGATAGGATTATGATAGACTACAGTGCAGGAGAAATCCCTACTGACAAGGCCAGAATACTTATCAGAGATATCAAAAACAAACTTCAAACTGAATATATCAGGTTTTACCCGGGAGTAAGCTATAGGCACATAATTGTATGGAAGAATGGACCTGACAGAAATATTCTGACCCCGCCTCATGATATAACAGGTAAGAAAATTGCCGAATTTCTGCCCAAAGGCCCGGGTGAGAATGTAATTTTAGGGATGATAGTAAAGAGTATGGCTCTGCTGGAAGACCATATTGTAAATATAAAAAGAGTAAAAGAGGGCAAAAGACCTGCAAATGCCATATGGATATGGGGTGAAGGAAAAAGGCCCGATCTGGACAGCTTCTACGGAAAATATAAGTTAAGGGGTTCAATAATATCGGCTGTCGATCTGATAAAGGGGATCGGTGTTTTGGCCGGACTTGAACCGGTCACAGTCGAGGGTGCCACCGGGACTATTGACACTAATTTCAGCGGAAAAGCCGATGCTGCAATAAATCAGCTTATAGCAGGAAAGGATTTTGTATTTATCCACCTGGAAGCTGCCGATGAATGCAGCCATCAGGGAGATGTGGAAAACAAGGTAAAGGCAATAGAAATAATAGACAGGGAAGTCATAAAAGCAATAAAGAAAGATATGGAGAAAGAAGAGCTTGACTATAAGATGATGATACTCCCCGATCATTATACTCCTATAAGGAAGAAGACCCACAGTTCAGAGCCTGTGCCGTTTCTTATCTATGACAGTACAAAGTCAGCCGGCGGCAAGTCTAAAAGATTCGATGAGTTCAAGGCGAAAAAGACAGGCCTGCATTTTGAGGAAGGATATAAGCTGATAGACTATTTCTTTGGGAAAGAGGGATAGGCAATATAGTGTATTAATATTAAAGTTTATGGTTCGAGTCACTTTGGGGCTACCAGCTCAATACATTACCTAATATATATCTTAACTACCATATAAACATCAACTATAGGTCAAATCATTTCTCTCTTAAGAAATTACCTTAAAAAAAAGAAAAATAGAACGAATATATATAATAATATATAATATATTTAACTAAATAGGAGTATCTATGAAAAAGTTAATATATATAATTACAGTTTTAGTTCTTATCCTAAGCTTTACTCCTGCTTGTGGCAAAACTGTATCAACTGATGAAGCTTTAGTTGAATCAGAACAGGCATACCCTGTAATTCAATTAATTGAAGCATGCAGACTAGGGAATCTTGAAGATGTAAAAAGACTAATAGAACAAAGTGCAGATATTAATAAAAAAGATTGGGGTGGCTTTACACCTTTAATGATTGCATCAGCTTTTGGCTATACTGAGATTGTAGAGATGCTTATAGATAATGGCGCAGATGTTAATGCACAAAATCATTATAGCAGTACAGCTTTGAAGTACGCAGTAGGCGGCGGCTACATCGAGATTGTAGAGATGCTGATAGCTAATGGTGGGGATGTCAATGTAAAAGCAAATGTAAACTTGATAGATTTGAGGGGGGCTGCAAACGGTAGCTACGACATCTCAGATTATAGTGCAGAAATTGATACAAAAGGAAAAGCTTTATTACGTGCAGTATCTGAAGGCAACACTGAAACTTTAGAGATGCTGATAGATAATGGTGCGGATGTTAATGTAAAAGATAATGGAAGATGGACAGCTTTGATGTACGCAGCAGCTTATGGCTACACTGAGATTGCAGAGATGCTGATAGATAATGGTGCGGATGTTAATAAAAAAACAAATTTAATTGGTACTACAGCTTTGATGATCGCATCAGGCGGTGGCTATACCGAGATTGTAGAGATGCTTATAGATAATGGTGCGGATGTCAATGCAGAACAATATGGAAAATGGACAGCTTTGATGATTGCATCAGGCGGTGGCTATACCGAGATTGTAGAGATGCTGATAGATAATGGTGCGGATGTCAATGCAATAAGCCGTGACTGCGGTACAGCTTTGAAGTATGCATCAGCTGGTGGCTACACTGAGATTGCAGAGATGCTTATAGATAATGGTGCGGATGTTAATGCAAAAGAAGTCTGGGCAGCTTTGACAATTGCATCAGGCCTTGGCTATACCGAGATTGCAGAGATGCTTATAGATAATGGTGCGGATGTTAATAAAAAAACAAATTTTATTGACGGTATATCTTTGAATTATTCTGTATTTGATGGCTACATTGAAACTGAAGGGATTCAGATAGTATATGGTTATACAAATGAAGACTGGACAGCTTTGATGTACGCGGCAGCTGGTGGCTACACTGAGATTGTAGAGATGCTGATAGATAATGGTACAGTTGTTAATTTGAAAGCAGATAATGGCAGTACAGCTTCGATGATTGCGATAGAGAAAGGCTACACCGAGATTGTAAATATACTTAAGGAAGCAGGTGCCCAAGAATAGCGGGACACCAAAGTTAATAATTTAATTTTTTAAATTCTCTCAGTTCCTTTAAAATCTGGTTCGAAATTGTAATACTTGGGGCTACCATATAAGAAGTTTTGAAGTATAAAAAGAACATATATCTTTAACCTTGATTATTCTGGCTCCTGATTCTTTCTAAGGCCTCTTTCTAGTTAGAAAATCAAAAAGTAGTCTGGAATTATCTTTTGAATTCCTTAAAATTATTTTCTGCCATTTCTTGGGTAATGAATCAAATATATCAGTAATCTTTTTTTGTTGCGTTTTACTTTGTAATAAGAATTCTCCGATTTCTTTTGCAGATGACAAATCTCTTTTTTGCTTTTCTTTGTTTAGTCTTCTTTCTTGAATTATAAATTTATGAAACACATAAGCTGCCGGTTCGGGAAGAACAACTATCATATCTTCATATTTTACTTTTATCGTATGCTGTTGAAGAAGATTAAGGAACCTCAGCCCTTGAGCATTGATGTGTAATTTGGGTATTTGATATGGCTTATTTCCTTTACCTCTTCCAAGATCTGCAATTAAAAACTCTAATTCAAGTTCTGGATGAACATATTTTGTATGCCCAGTTAAATAGTTATTAGAAGGAATAAAATCTAAACTATTTAGGATTTCAGGTACATTCACATCTTTTCTTATTTTCGGTGGATTTGGAATAAGAAAGTCAATATCCAATGTTCTTAATAGTGGTATTTCTGGAGCATTTGAAAAATAAAATCTGTAAAAATAATGGCACCAACTTCCAATAAGAATAATATCTTCCAGAACACCTTCACCATAAAGCAAATTGAGAGTTTTGAAAAATAAGTTACCTTTTCTTTTCATGAGACATCTTTTCCAACTTTATAATATTGTTTTTAGCCTGAATGTATAGTTTTCTAAGCCTTCTTCTTTCCTCTATTTTAAGCTTAATCTGAGAAATTTCTTCTTTATCTAATTTACCTAAATATTTAAAAATACTTTTTTTCCTCTCTCTATAATTAAGATAATAGTATATATGCCCCTTTATCTCCTTTTTTATCAGACTTCCTTTTGGAAATTTAATTAATTTACTCTCATAACTTTTTTTAAGGTTCTCTAACCTGCTTAATTCTTCTTTTAATATTCCATTTAGAATTTCCATATTTTACTCCTGAGTTACCAGATAAACTAGTAAACCTAAATTATTGTCTGGTAACATCCTATTGATTAGGTTACCAGACAAATACTTAATTATTATGATATGTCTGGTAACTTTTGTCAAGGACTGGGCTAATTTTATTTGATCAATATACCACAAAAGGATTTAGTCTATCTGGTATCGGAAATCATAGATCGACATTATTTGTAATATAAGACTCGCCTGAGCAAATGGGTCATTTAGTTAAAAAATATATCTTCTATTTCATTCAACTTCTTCAAAATTTGGTTCGAAATTTCAATACTTGGGGCTCCTATAAGTAGCTAAATTATATAAAATAGATTAAATATATATAGTACTTTCCAAAAAACTTCTCTATAACCGGAATAATTATCTTTATTAAAATAGATAAATGTGATATATATATCTATATATCTACATTTATCAATATATATATATTTAAAGTAAATAAAAGATAGGGAGATGGTAAAAATGGAAATTAAAGTAGTAGGCCCTGGCTGTACAAACTGTAAAAATCTATTAGAGGTAGTCAAGCGAGCTGTTAAAGAACTAGATCTTGTAATAGAGGTTGAGCATGTAACTGATGTTCAAAAAATGGTTGAGATGGATATTATGCAGACTCCTGCACTTGCAATCAACGACAAGGTTGTACTTTCAGGTTTTGTGCCTGATATAAAAACTGTAAAAAATAAAATAAAAGAAAACGAGTAGACAAGTTATGAGCATATTTTATCCTGTTGAGCTGCTTGCTGACTGGCTTACTTTCGATGTTTTTCACCTTGCGGGTAAAAAGCTACTGGCATCAGCGGTAAACTTTTTTATATACGACACCATAAAGATATTTATCCTGCTTGCAGTAATTATTTTTATAGTATCTATAATCAGGACATTTCTATCACCTGAAAGGATAAGAGGGATACTTTCCCGCAGAAATAAGTATGTTGGTAATTTTCTTGCTGCGGTTCTGGGAATAATTACTCCATTTTGCTCATGCAGTGCTATTCCCCTATTTTTGGGATTTATGGAAGCAGGTATACCTTTGGGAACGACATTTTCCTTTCTTGTTTCTTCTCCCATGATAAATGAGGTCGCCCTTGTTTTGCTTTTGGGTTCTTTCGGTTGGAAGGTAGCTTTAATCTATATAGGCAGCGGACTTGTTATTGCAATACTTTCAGGTATTTTAATTGGTAGACTTAAGGTCGAGAACCTGGTCGAAGATTTTGTTTTTAAAAACAAATTAAATCCATCTAGAAACGGCTTAAAGATGCATTGGAAAGATAGGCTAAATTATGCAAAAAGCTACACGGGTCAGATTATCAAAAAAGTATGGTATTTTATTTTAATAGGTATAGGTATCGGTGCTTTCATACATGGTTATATACCGGTAGATTTTTTAGCCCAGTATGCCGGTGCTGATAAATGGTATGGTGTTATTGTCGCAACAATAATTGGAATCCCTCTTTATTCAAATGCAGCAGGGGTAATCCCTCTGGTAAGTGCACTTGCAGAAAAAGGTGTTGCTATTGGTACAACTCTGTCTTTTATGATGGCAGTTACTGCACTATCACTGCCTGAATTTTTAATCTTAAAAAGAGTGATGAAAACAAAACTAATTTTGATATTTGCCGGGATAGTCGGTGCTGGTATTATAATTACAGGTTATATATTTAATTTAATTTTATAAGATGCTTGATTTAAAGTAATGGGGCACAAATGGAAAGAATTATTAAAATTTTAAAAGCTGTTTCTGATGAGAATAGGCTAAGGATAATTTGCCTTATTTTTCATAAAAGTGGGTTATGTGTATGTGAAATAACTGAAGTCATAGGTCTTTCCCAGTCCACCGTATCAACACATTTAAAAAAGTTACAGGAAGCAGGACTGATAACTTATTCCAAAGATGGACTCTGGATTAATTATTACTTCAATAAAAATTTGGAAAAAAATTTATTGAATCCTATAAGTTTACTAATGATTCAGTTAAAAGACGATAAAAAGATAAAAGAAGATTTTAAAAAAGCTGAAAAAGTTTCAAGACTTGAGATCTGTAAAAGCATTAAAGCTAGTTAATGATTTAAGAGCACCCATTTAAAGAAATTAAAATCAAATCAATAATAAAAATTAATAAATACTGAGGCCTAATAAAATCAACTGTACAGTTGAATCAATATAATCCTGATTATTTAAAGAGAATAGTAATTAGATTAATATAATAATTTTTTTATTTTATTTATTTCCTCCATAATTTGGTTCGAAATTCTGTAACTTGGGTCTACCAGTTTTAGTATTTCTTTATTTAAACTCATAGGTTGACTCATTTCTTTTTAGGACTCTAAGAATAATTACTCTATTGTCTTTGTCAAAAACATCATAGATTATTCTATAAGAGAAAAATCTTATTCTGTAAGTATTTTGAAATCTCTTTATTTTCCTTACTCCAGGTGGTCTTGGTTCTATTGATAAATTATCAATTATACTTACAAGTTCATTGAAGTTTGGTAATTTACTCTTAAGTTTCTTAAAATCTCTTTCAGCAGCTGGTGATATTTCTACTAAATAGTTTTCCATAATAGGTTATTTAAGACTTTTCTTTACTTCATTCCAGGATTTTGTACCACTTTTTTTTATTTCCTCCTGGCTCTCTTTTATTAATGGAGTAAGTTCTATGTCTTCGTGGCTTTCTATCCATTCCACTATTGCCTCAGAAACAATATCACTGGCATTAATATTCCTCTTTGCTGCTTCTACTTTTAGATGCGTATATATATTCTCATCTCTAAATACAACTGTCATTCTTTTACTCATTTTTTGCCTCCATAAACGTATACACGTTTGCACGCTTAAACATATAATACCAGATTTTAAACTTTTCACCAAATATGAGGATTATAAATGGTTTACGGAGGTGAAGTATTAAATTTATGAATTATTCTGTAATTACCTTGGTTTAAAATTATCTCCTTTACTTGTTGAGAAGCCCCGCAATATAGACTATAATTACCCCTATTTACAATAAAGGAGATTTCTATAGTATAAATATGCCCGGATTTCATATCAGGGAGCTTGGTGAATACAGACCTGGTTCCTTTAACAGTTTAAACTTAAACAAGTTAAAAGAGTTTGTGATCGTCCCCTATTTTATAGAATGGTACGCAAGCAGGGAGTCAAAGAAAGTATACCCCCTGTTTATCCAGGAAATTGAATCTTTAAATCCCACATCTTTTAGACTGCCCGGAATAATCGGCAGGAATCCCTTTTTTGACCATGCCCAGATCAAATTCTTCATTGCTTATGACGACGGCAGGCCTGTGGGAAGAGTGATGTCATTTATAGACTATAACTATAACGAAAAATACAATGAGAATTTTGGATGGATCGGCCTGTTTGAGTCTATTGAGAACAGAGACGCGGCAGGGGTGCTTATTGACAGCGCAGTTGATTATTTAAAGGGATATGGATGTAGCAAGATAATGGGTCCAGCCAAGTTCAATGCTGGAGGAGAGGTAGGTCTCCTTATAGACGGGTTTGAAAACAAACCTTATTTTATGGAGCCCTATAATGCCCCATATTATAAAGACTTCTTTGAGGGGTACGGTTTTAGAAAGGAAAACGACTGGTACAGCATAATAACCGACAGTGTTGTCAGTAAAAATTATATGGACAGGATCGAAAGGGTCATGCTTAAGATCTCCAATAAAAAAGGAAGAAATTTTGACGGGGTAAATATAAGGTGTGCTGATTTTAAAGATTACAGAAGTGAGATCATAAGAATAAGAGAGCTATATAATGACATCTGGGATACCGATAAGCACCCCCAGCAGGTAAGGCTGACCGATGCGGAATTCAATTATCTGGCAATGGGCATAAAGGCAATATCTATGGAAGAGCTGATATTTATAGTAGAAAAACATGGGGAGCCCATAGGAGTATCGGTAAATTTCCCGGATATAAATGAGATTATCTATGATTTTGACAATGGGCAGCAGCACCAGCCTTCAAGACGGTTCCTGAGCAGGCGGGACATGACCAGGGATATCAGGATCTTTAATCTGGTGCGCAGGAAACTCAAGACAAAGGGATACACAAGGTTCCGGTCACTGATCCTGGGTATCAAAAAGGAATACAGGAGAAATGCAATAGAAGCCAAGATATATTCAAAGATAAGCACGGATGCGGTAGACCTCGGATTTAAGCATGCTTCGGGCTCACAGCTTGCAGATATAAATCTGGATATTGTAAATCCTATTTCCAGGCTCGGTAAGGTCGCTTTTACCTGGCGGGTCTACAGTCTGGATGTTTAAAAGATATTCTATAATTACCCCATTGCTGATAAAATAATGCATAAAATATAAGTGATTTATCGGAGGTATTATTTTGGCCAGATGGAGTGCGGGAAAGATAGTAGGGATCACATTCTTATGCATTTTTGTACTGCTTTTGTTTTCCGGAGGCTGCTATTTGGCAGGACTTCTTAGCAGCACCTTTGGCAGGACTTCTTACAGCTTAGGGGATTCTATTTATGAGATCCGCCTGGAAGGAGTGATCTCCGCGGAGAAATATTCAGGCCTTTTGATGGAGGAGACAGTTACTCCTGAGGAAATAATAAGCCAGCTGGATGAAGCCGAAAGCAATCCCGACGTAAAGGCGATTTTGATCAGGGTCAACAGCCCAGGAGGCAGTGCCGCTGCTTCCCAGGAGATATATGAAGAGCTTAAAAAAGTGGAAAAGCCGGTGGTGGTATCGGTCAGTGAGACCTGTGCTTCCGGAGCCTATTATATATCGGCAGCTGCCGACAGTATAATCGCCAACCGCTCCTCTTCAGTAGGAAGTATCGGGGTAATAATGCAGATCCCTAATTTTGAAGGTTTGTTTGAACAACTGGGGATAGAATATGTAACCATAAAGCAGGGTGAGTTTAAGGATGTTGGAAGCCCTGACAGGCCTATTACCGAAGAAGAAGCAAGTATGCTTGAAGCGCAGCTTAAAGAGATCTACGAGCAGTTTATTTCCGATGTAGCCGATTCCAGAGGTATGGAAATAAGCGAGGTAAGGGAGCTGGCCACGGGATGGGTCTATTTGGGGACAGAAGCCCTGGATCTGGGCCTTATTGACCAGATCGGCAACTACAAGGATGCAATAGAAGCAGCAGCAGAGCTGGGAGGGATCAAGGGCGAACCGGTTGTAATAAAACAGGAATACAGCTATTCGCTTATGGATCTGATCTTTGATTATTACTTGAATTTGTTAGTAAATAGAATATTTTAAAGTGATTTTAACCGGTATAGCTGAATAGCTGATTTTGTTGACACTCTTGTTCCTGCTGTTATAATACTACAAGTTTTTTATTTTTTAAAAATGATTAATAATATAATTGGTAAAATAAAAAAAGCTGAAAAGAAGGCAGAAAAAGTCATTGCCTCATCAAAAAAGAAATCCAAAGAGACCATAGAAGAATCATACCGCAGTGCAACAGAAATTCTAAAGGAAGCTGAAAAGGAAGTTAAAACTATGTCGGCAGAAGCCGAAGACAGGGCAAAAAGTGATGCGGCAGGAGAAGCTGAAAAACTGGAGAAAGAATATAAAAACAGGTTGGCACAAATAAAGAGTATTTCTGAGACCAACCGGGAAAAAGCAATAAAAAAAATAGTTCAGAGGATTATTATTTAATGTCAGTTGCTAAATTAAGTAAACTTTTTATTATTTCGCATAAATCTGATACAGAAGCCGTTCTTAAAAAATTACAGGAAATCCCTATCACCATAGAAGTACAGCCGTATACTGAAAAGATCGAGCTGGAGATGCCGGTTTCGGATACGATCCCGCTGTATGACACCAAGGTCAAAAGAGCTTTGAATATTCTTGATGATCATAAAAGTGAAAAATTAAAGAAGATCGCCTCAAAAGCAGGAAAACTGGTGGTAAAAAAGAGTGAATATAAGCGGATCATAGAAAATGTTGATTTTGAAGAAATAGTGGGCAGTATTATAGATATTGAAGAAGAAATAGAGAGCCTGGATTCGAGAGCGGCCGATTTGGAACTGAAGGTCCGCTTGCTTAATGAATGGTCCTTTTACAGAGGTAATATTGAAGATATATTAGCAGGTGATACCTATACTGTAAGACTGGGAGAGATCAAATGCGAAAAGTGCGACTTTGCCCAGATCGCAAAAGAACTGGATGAAAAGAAAATATCCTATGAGAAATTATATAAAAAAGGTGATATTGATTATGTAGTTCTGGCCTATCATAACAATTATAAAGACGATGCAGAAGAGTATTTAACGGGCGTCTCATTTGAAGAGCCGGAACTGTCCGGTTACAGGGGTACAATAGAAGAAAACCTAAACAGGAGCCATAAAATTATCGGCCGGGACAGAAAGAGAAAGAAACGGCTGGTTTCTGAAATAAGGAATATGATTGGTGAGTATGAGAGGCCGCTTACCATTTATCTTGATTACATTGAGAATAATCTTGATATACAGAACGCAATAAAATCCGGATTTTCAACTGAATATGTTTCTTTTCATACTGCATGGGTAAAAAAGTCAGATAAGAAAAAGGTAATTGATGTAATAAAGAGTTTTAAATCTACAAGAGTGGTGGAAGTAAAGCCGGCCAAGGGTGAAAGTATACCGATTGTTTTAGAAAACAAGCCTCTTTTTGAGCCGTTTGAAATAATAGTCGACCTTTACGGGGTCCCCAGATATTTTGAGATCGATCCCACTCCTTTTGTCTCACTGTTCTTTGCTATGTTTTTCGGTCTGTGCCTGACTGATGCAGGTTACGGAGTCATACTGGCCGCACTTACCCTGATCTTTGCTTTCAGGATGAGAAGCATGAAGAAATTCCTTATGCTTATCTTTTTTGGAGCTATATTTACCATATTTGCAGGGGTTTTATTTAACGGCTGGTTCGGTGACCTGCCGAAGTATTTGGGCATCGACGCTTTTTTTGAAAGACTTGCCATCCTTGGAGACCCGATAAATACTGACCAGGGGTCTATGAACTTTTTTAGGCTGGCTCTTATTTTGGGAGTGGTACATGTTATTTTCGGGCTTTGTATAAAAATATATGACTGCCTGAAAAGAAAGGACTGGGGAGGAGCATTTTTTGACGGGCTTTCCTGGATAGTAATAATCCTTCCCCTTATCATAATGCTGCTTTCAACTCAGATGGCAGTAGATCTGCAGCTTGTCTCACAGCCTATTTTTTCAAGCGGCATATCAAAGTTCCTTATCTGGCCGGTGGTATTAGGCGCTGTGGTGATTATTTTTTTCAGTGCAAGGGATGAAAAGAGCTGGGGGTTTAGGATATTTATAGGATTTTTAAACCTGACAATAGTCAACGGGCTGACTTCGTTCTTAGGGGATTTTCTTTCATATATAAGACTTATGGCTCTGGGATTGGTCACGGCGGGGATCGGAGTGGCTGTCAATAAAATAGCATTCCAGTTTCTATCAATCCCGGTCGCAGGTATTGTATTATTAATATTAGTCCTGGTATTCGGACATCTGTTCAATATAGGGATAAATATCCTTGGAGGTTTTGTTCACACACTGAGGCTTCAATACGTGGAGTTCTTCCCCAAATTCTATGTGGGCGGGGGAAGACCGATCAAAACTTTAATGGATAAGCATAAATATATAACAATAGTCGATTAGGAAAATAGGAGGAAAAATGTCAGATTTATCACTTGGTATAATAATGGCAACATTTGGCGCAGGGCTGGCGATCATAATGGCCGGAATCGGTTCAATAGTAGGGATAGGTTATCCAGGAAGGGCCGCTGCAGGAGTCCTTTCAGAGGATCCTACAAAGTTCGGAAGGTTGTTTCTGCTTGTGGTGCTTCCGGGTACACAGGGATTTTACGGGTTTGTTGCTGCGTTTCTGATTATTGGAAACATTGCAAACGTAACAAATTTGACTCAGGGCCTGCAGTTGTTCTTTGCTGCTCTGCCGGTTGCGTTTACCGGCCTGTTTTCGGGTATATATCAGGGGAAGGTATGTGCTGCGGGAGTGAATCTGGTAGCAAAGAAACCCAGAGAGGGGCTGAAAGGCGTTATTTTTGCGGCAATGGTAGAGACTTATGCTGTGCTGGGGTTACTTATAACTTTCTTCCTCAATAACGCAATTGAATTTTAACAGGTGAGCAGAATATGGCAGAGTTAGACAATGTTTCCAAAAAGATCCTGGAAGATGCAGCAGCGGAAAAAGAAAAGATACTGGCTGAAGCCAGGGGTAAGGCGTCAGCAATAGTAGAGGAAGCTGAAAAGAAGGCAGAGGAGATCAAACAGGAAGGAAAACTTAAGGCGAAGGAAAAATATCAGGAAGTTTTTGATGTGGAAGTGACCAGGGCAAAAACCGAATTAAATCAGAAAGTGATTAACTATAAGATAGATCTGATCGATGATGTCATCGCTGAAGCTAAAAAGAGGCTCTCGGATCTGGATAAGAAAGAATATGAGAGGTTTTTAAGAAAGACTCTTAAAGAATTGAAAGTGAAAAACGGCAGTTACCAGATAGGGAGCCAGGAAAAAAGTATTAACGGCAAAATGATAGAATCAATGGCAAAATTAAAAAAAGCGGGCGGGAAGCCGGATTTCAAAAAGGGGATCAAGATAATCAAAGGAAAAGCCCAGTATAATATAACAGCAGACAGCCTTATCGATCCCAATATCGAAGATATCAGAATGGAAACGGCTTTTAATCTATTTGGTGAGGAGAAGTAAGAGTAAATGTATCTTGATTATGATATTGGAGATGACAGCTATTATCTTTTTACCTGTGCAGAGCTGCAGTCCAGGCAGATAGAGTTTCTGGGAAAAGATAAATTAGAAAGAATGCTTAAATCCAAAAACCGGGAAGACTTTTTCGGAGTTTTAAGAGATACGGTTTATTCCAAATATATAAGTGATATAGAGAGTTCCGGAAGCTTTGAAAATGCTGTATTAGAGGAATATAAAATAATGGTGAATTATCTGAGCGAAAGACTGAGGCCGGAGCACCAGCCGGTAAAGGATTTGCTTTTTTTAGAACTGAATATACATAACCTGAAAGTGATTGTTAAATCTGTAACTGGCGATATGGATCTGGAAGAACTTTTCATTCCCCTGTTTTATTCTTATACAGAAATGAAAGATGCGGCTGCAACTGAAAATTATGAAGTGGTCGGCCAGTCTGTGTTCAGAATACTTAAGTACGTGATAGAACTTGCCAAAAACCAGAAAGATCACAGGCTTATGGAGTTGGAGCTTGAGAAATTTTATTTAGAGCAGGTTTCAGAATCGGTAAAAGGCCTGAGGAGCAGGATGATCGCAGATTATTTAAGACATGTTATAGATATAATGAATATCAAAAATATCTGCAGGAGCAAGTACCTCAAAGAGGATTTAAAATTTGACAGTTTCCTGTATGGAAACGGATTTTTATCTAAGGAATCAATGACTGGCTTCAAGGATGAGGGACTGGAAGTCTTTATAAAGGAGATGGGACGTACGGATTATGCAGATATAGCGGCCAGAGGAGCTCATGCCCTGCAGCAGGAGGGAACCTTTTCCTCTTTTGAAAAAAATGAAGATTTGTTTTATATCGATTTTTTTGAACCCGTAAATTACTCGGTTTCAAATCTGGAAAAGATATTTCAATTCTTTTTGACAAAGAAGATGGAACTAAGTT